>Ga0210059_1014021_pt1 | contig 11897 bp, 7 predicted proteins | sample Ectturendosymbi2_FD_188042 | JGI IMG/M metagenome (GOLD analysis project Ga0210059, IMG submission 188042) | Ecteinascidia turbinata endosymbiont from Florida, USA - Sample 2 (SPAdes) (version 2) | ecosystem: Host-associated > Tunicates > Ascidians > Unclassified | place: Key West, Florida... | reverse complement strand
CGTATCTAGCTGAGTCATGTGACTACGTATGCTTCGCGCCACTACGTCACTACCGAAACAGCCGTTTGCGTTTTTTCCTTTTTTACAGCGCTTTTCTCCTGAATAACCAATAAGAACCTGCAGCAAGATCACTGCAGTTCTATTGCTATGCACAGAAGATGATAACAGTTGTTATCGAAACGTTTGCAAGATGTCAGTTGTATCGTTTCCTTTGGCCGTAGTATTTATTATAAGGCTATTTAGCACTTCCGCTTTTCGTGTACCATGTTTTTTGAAAAACGAGGTTTCGTGTACAATGGTCGTGTGTTCTAGGCGAGTTAGCAAATTACTATCATTTGAAAAAGCACTTCGTTTGCTTCTCTATTACGTGCAAGCCGATGTTTGTTTCGCAGCTCCCCTGCTCTTTCTTGTTCATCGTGCGCGATGCCAGCCCAGGCGAAGCGATCGTCAATCTGACGAAGAAGGAAAATGCCGACCTGGTCGTGATGGGCACAAGAGGTCAGGGGCTTATTCGTCGCACGGTGCTTGGGTCCGTCAGTGACTACGTGCTCCACCACACCAATGTTCCAGTTATCATTCACCGAGCGAAATGAAAGCTTTTGTAAACTCGATGACGCATACGCACTGTAGAGCAGGAACAACGGTTAAAATTTTCGTGCTGGTTGATTTGTTCTCCGTGTTTTGCGTATTTTTGCAAACTGTTGTGATACCTGTGCTGAAAATGCTTTTCATCTGTCTTGTACACTTGTTCTCAACCTGTGTTGACCAGTTAAATTTAAAAGATATTCTACGACGGCCTGTCGTTCTGATATAAACAATTTAAGCTTTAGGCTAAACGCTAACTATATGAAAACGAAATATTAAGCATGTGCGTTTGAAAAATCGAAAATATAATTTGTTTAAGCCAAGTAAACTTTTCCACAGCAATCATACATTTTGTTTAAAAATGCAATCAGTCAGCTAAATACGTCTGTCTCACTGACAGCTGTTGCGACTTAACAAGCTTTTAAACGCAAGTAAGGAACTGCACTTTTCTCCTTTCGTACAAACGTTTCAATTCGCATTCATCATTTGAACAATCTGGCGAGTTGTCTGTTGAAAAAGTGAGACAAGCCGGTGTGACAAAGCACTTTACGCCAAGTGATGCCCAAATATCAAAAGCTTGATGAGTCCGGCTTTGATTGCATCATGGCGGCAGGACTGCCGCAAATTCTAGTTGTTTAAAACAAGTCTTACTAAAGTTAGGCGTAATTTTCAGATCACGCGACTTTTTTAAAGCGAATATGTAGGTGACTGGTCATAGCCAGTTCGTCGAGGCGAACAAACCACGCGAACCCTGAAACTTATGACGTTTTTGTTTTACTTGCCGGCACCACAAGCCAGAGACAAACGCTATTTTTTCATTAAGGTTCCCAAAATATCTGACAACTTTTCTTCCCGGCAGAAGCGATTCATGAATATTAAACGTCAAGTTCAAAGTATTACACAGTCTGCTTAGCGTAAATTCGTTGGAGCGCGAACATACCCATTTTTTCGAAGGACTTAGTTGTTTTTGTCACTTTTTGCGGTTAAAACGGTCTTGTGGACTTTGCAACAATCCCGCCAAGACCTAATTTTCAATCTATGCCAAAAGACACTGAGGCAAGTTCTTAATTGAAATGCGAGAAGTTCTTGTGGAGGCATTTAAATAGCTGAGCTGCTATAGTTTTGCGAAATCTTGACCTTCAGCGGTGGATGCGCCCTCTCGACGAGAATAACTTTATTCCTGTGAAATAGTAATTCGTTGTTGGCCGAGATGACTATAAATAAAACTGCCTTAAATTTTTCCCACCTATTGTGATCTTGCGTCACGGTGCAAAAGAACTCCAGGCTTTCGTCGAACTTACAAAGCTGACAAAAAATCAAAGCTACTTTCTTGCAGGTTAAAACATTTATAGGATATGGACATGATCAAAAAATGTAAATCTCACTACCACTTTTTGATAAAAATGGCGTAATTACTTGAAGTACGTTTCGATATGTTGAACAAATTACTGTTGTTCTCAAAAACAATTGGCAAAGCTGCTTGTAAGTCAAATCAGATGGCACTGGAAATGTGCTAGCTGCTTGCAACAACAGAAACAGCTTGTCACAGTCCAAAGTCCGTTTCACGACATTTTTGTACGGCGTAGAAAAGTTATCGCTCTTAGACGTCAGCTGTGAAATTTTACAAAGATATATTCGTAGACAACGAAGTAGGTTTGTCTTGTAATAGCTGGTACATTTCGTCAGCATGCTCACGCACGAATCAAGGGCGTAACGAGGGGGGCACAATTCCCCGGGCGCCGAATCACTATGGGGGCGCCAATCACTGGGGGGTTGAATGACTGCGGGGGACGCCGAAAAGTCCCAACAATGTCACAAGTACCTTCTTCAATACAGTACATTTGCTTCCGAAAGACCTCAGGTTTGAACATGGGGGCGCAAACTTGCTTCTTGCCCCGGGTGTCGCCTAACCTCGTTACGCCCATGGTACGTATGTGTTCTGTGACGAGGCTACTTGCATATCCGAAGTTTCGCGAAAGAATCCGAGATCGTCATTGGTTGTTTCGTACAGAAAAAAAAAGATTTTTTTCACGTTGGAAATATCAGGTAGAACTTTTTCAGAAACTTCAAATCGATAGTTAGGATTTGGAGAGCTAGCGTGGCGAGGCGATCACGCCTAACAACACTAGAAAAGTCCGCGCAGGTCCGTAACCAGGGAGGGCGCAGGGGGGGCGAAGCCCCCTAGAAAATTTTTCGCTCCCCTGGAAAAATGTGTTGGATATAGTTTGAAACTATTGGACATAGTTCAAAAAATTTGGGCCCCTCTCAGAAAACTCTTCGCCCCTCCTGGTGTCCCAAGCTGGTTACGGGCCAGGGTCCGCGGTTCCTTAGTTGCTGAATTTCAGGTTACAAATATTTTAGCGGCTCTTCAAATTGCTGCAGGTAACCGTTGGTTGTCAAAAACGTGGAAAAAGTTAGCCTCACTGGGAATTCACATCTTTTCTAAACATTTTCATGTTCCAGAGCGACATATGGTGCGTTTTTGTCATTTACGTTGATATTCGATATAACATTAAAATCGTTTTGTTCACAAGTTGAATGAAAACAGTGATCAAGTGGTGACAGATAAAACAGTTTTTCTCAAGTTCTTTCAATACAGAATTTTAATGTAATGTTGCGATCGGAAATCCCGAGCGGCATGTGCGTTCGCACCGTGGCAGCAAGCAACAATAGAGATCACCTGACGAGATCACTCTATTATTGCTTGTTCGCGCCACATAGATATATTTTGTTCTTCGCGCACATCCCGTTCGTGGTGAATCATACAACCAGCACAAAACCACCGGAGAGGTTGCAACAGTAACATGCGTGAATTCCGAAGGAAAAGGTTGACGTACATGGCTGAAAAAAGCAACCGCTTTGTGGCTGTACCACCCGAGTTTCCTTGCCTTGACAGAACGTCTACGTCTTCTGCAATAAAAGAGGTATTTGTGAATACAACACCTACAAAAAATTAATAATTTTTAATTTAAGTTTGCCGGTAGCGTGAACCCGTTGCTAAACACGAATGAATGCAGTTTTTTTTCAAAAAACTCTGTTAAAAACAGAGCCGGGATATTTAATGACATGTGTGCCGGAGCAGAAGGTTTGTAAAATTCATCCGGAACATTTTTGTGCTACAAACTGCTCTTAGTCGGTAGTATGAACAAGTTAGAACAACGTTGCTTGTTTAGCATATAGATAAAGTATGATCTTCTTATCTAGCAGACCCAGACCCGTTCACCATGCTATGAAATCGTTTAGATAAACCACTGCAGATTATGCAGATTTAGGAAAAATTGCAAATATATGGATATCCAAAAAACGTTTTGTGGGAACACGGTCTGCACATCAACAATAACCCTCTAACGAGCTTGTAAGCAGCATGTCGAAAAGTTTTCAACGTGTTGGTAGACTGTGGCAATCATTTCTGGCATTTAGTTTTGCCACAAGGATGACATCGAACTGCAAACAAACCTCACGAAAAGGTTCAAGTTGATTTTTCGCGCTCTATCCCTTGAAAGTGTTCGTAAACGAAACAAGCCGTGAAAAAAATCTTTGAAAGTGGTCTTATAAATTGGAAGCATTCTTCTCTTTTTCAAGATTGTTGACTACCTGAGATCTGAAGTTAGTCACCGCTAACAGAGCACTGCATTCTTTGAAAAAAGCTTGTATTGGTACGAGTATTTCCTGGCGAGAAATCAATCGCTTCCTTCAAACGTTTCATTGTGTTTATGATATTGAAACAAAAGATTAATCACTCATTTCAATATTCAAGTGACCACCGGTCTGACTCCGTAATCTGTACCGGCGGCTACCTGCGTCCCCACGTGCCCTTGAGCATTGATCCATCGTCACCATCAGTGTTTTTTTAAGGTTTTTAAAAGGGTGTCGTGGTGGAGCTTTAGGGTGTCAACACCATTTTCACTTCTATGTCTGATACTTTTACATCATATTCACAAAAACGCATGTTTCCGTCCAGATACGCTTAATTATTTGAATACGAAATTCACTTTTGGCAATCAAACTAAAGACAATTCCATGAATAGAAAGTTTCAGCGCAGGCCTGCATACTCATCCATTTACTCATTTTCATTCCCGCTTCTTCCTTTGGGGAGGGTCGCGGCGGCAGCTGCCCCAAGACGACCCGAAATACCTCACGATCAATAGCAATCTAAAAAAATATTTCTGCTGGCTCAACACCAAGACGAAAACAAGAAAGCTCTGAGATGTAGTCACGAGAACTGGTTCTTGGACAAACTTTGGGCCGCTTTCCCGTGGTGTAGAATGTAGCCCGAAGGACTTAGTTCGCCATTCCTTCCTGGGGCTTCCGGACTATTGGCCGAACTAACATAGCTGGGATTTCTCGATTCGGAGAAGTGGCTTGACATCCTAGGCTTTACGCATTTCAGACCTGTGCTTTTTATCACGAAGTGTCACACCGTGAACTCTTCGCAAATGTTCCATCTCTGCTGTTTGTTCTTTCGACAGTATTCTTTCAGTCGTCACTTTAGATTCATGACCACACGTGAGGATCGGAACAAAGACCGATTTAAAAACTGAAAGCTTTGCGTTCTTTGAAAGTTCCTGTTTCGTCACCACGGAGCAATAAATCTCATGCAGATCTGCGTTTGCTTTAACAATCCGTGTATCAATCCCTCTGTTCCAGATTTTCATCGCTCGTGAATGCCAACCCAAGGTACTTGAACGTCTCCACCTGCTGCAGTGTATTTCGGTTCACTTGCACAAAACACTGCCTTGGGCGTCTTGCGAGACATAATGCCTCAATCGTTTTGTGCTGATATTCGTTCCTGTTTGGTTGCACGCAGCAGAAAAACGATCAAATGCGTGCTGAAGACCCTGTTGGGAAGATCCACGCATGCATCACCAATTTGTCTGCAAAAAGCAAACTGTTCATCCTACAGTTCCCAACAGTGACACCCTCGTCGAGGCGTCTGTGACCGTCTATCCAATTCATATAGACCAGGGCTCTCCAAATTTTTGGAATAGGACCACATAAGCTATTGCACAACAGTTCGAGGGCCTGACATCTCGCGTAATGTGATTTTTTCGGGATATGTTACATCCTACCAAATCAACACATTTTTCGTAAATATATTATTTTTTAATTATTGGCAAAATGTGTTTTGCGGCCGGGTGAGATGGTTTCGCAGGTCGGATTTGGCCCGCGGACCGTAGTGTGGAGAACCCTGATAAAGAGCATGAAGAGGTGTGGTGACAGCACTCACAGGGGCGTAACAAAGAGGGGCAAAGGGGGCACAATTCCCCAGGCGCCTAATCACGGCAGGGGCCGCCGAACGCCTGCGGAGGCCGCACAAAAGTCCCAACAATGCTACAAATACTTCCTGCAATACAGTGCACTTGCTTCTGACGGACCTCAGGTTCGAACACGGGGACACCAAACTTTCTCCTTGCCCAGGGCGCCATCTAAATTGGTTACGCCCATGAGTAAACACCATAGTCCAACACCAACGCTGAACGGTTGTGATTTAACTCCGTCAACAGGGACACAATCTTCTGAGCAGGAATAGAGTTAGATGAAGATGAGTCCTTGAGTTAGATGTGTCCTTGAGTTACTTGACGGCCAGCAAGCCGCACCCGTCGGCATCGTACTCCTACAACACCCCCAGTTTTTCATACTCCTACAATCGTACTCCTGCAACATCCCCCGAGGAACCCGGCCGTATGCTTTCCCGACGTCTCCCAAACTTCCCCGAAAAATATTTTTTGGCCACTTTTTGTGCGAATACGCGAATACTTTTTCATGACGACCATTTTTGCGATGACTTGGGTGCCGTTTTTTCCAAATCAAAGTACACTGGGCGTCATTTTGGCCCGTATTTTCGAGGAGTTTGCCCAGATTTTCAGGGATTTTGCGGAGACTTTCACAGATTTTGCCCAGATTTTCACCACGTCAAGACTTTCGAGAGTGCGCTTGCACCCTCGCCTCCTACACCACTGATCCAGCTTTGGCTTAATCAATTGTTTTCGCGGGATAATGGCATACACTCTTCCTAGGAGGCTAACCAAATAAATGCCGCGGTAGTTGGTTCATTCCTGTCTCCCTTTGTGTGTATGGGGATGTTCACTTTACTATCAAACTTAAATTTTCGCAATTAGCATTAAGCTCGGATTTAGCAGCGACATTAGAAAGCTTACTGATGCACAGTTCTACGGAAGCTTTCATCTGTGCAAAGTTAAAACATTCTGCCTGAAAAACTTAGCTCAGTTCTGTCAGGTGAGGCGGCAATGTTGACAAAACGAAAGTACCACGTAGATATTTTTGCTTTCATAAGTCGCAGTAAAACAACGCGCATTGCTTCATTTTTATTTTCTGACAGCTGCTTCAGTGCGGCCAAAATTTCACTCCTCTCACTGTTGCCTCACTCGACAACCACCTTGCTTTGCATGCGCGCTGCAACTGCGGACCTTTTGTCTTCATTGTAGTCTGATGCATCGCCAGGCAAGCCGATCGCAATGGTGAAACAGTAAAACACTTCCATAATTGCATTGAAGTGCTTTCGCAGTTTCGCACACCATGCCGTACGATTCTGCGGCAGTATAGTAACAGGCCGAAGCGAGGCGGTCCGCATGACAATCCACAGGTACCATACTCACAATTTTCGCTTCCAACTTCTGTACCAGAAAATTGTGTCGGACTATAACATTGCAGCCGTCTGTTGCAATAGCCACGTGCAGGAAAAATGCTTTCCTCAAATTGTTTTACTTCAATACAAGGCAAAATCATATCTAGGTTTCAGAATTTAGGGTGTCATTTTGACACCCAAAAACAACTTAAAAAAACACTGGTCACCATGCGTATAAGACGGCTCTACCATGGAAATTAAAACACTGACTGTAAGGAAGAAGAGAAATCTAACAGTCAATCATTCTGTCACTTAACTATAAGAGCAATCCCAATCATCAACCCACACTCAACAGTTTTTACTTTCCTTATATCGACGCTGAGCGACTGCTGTTCGCATATCCTCCACAGTTATCGCCGGTGTTTCCCCAAACGCTGTACCTCGGTTTCAAAACTTGGTGAGTGGATTTTGTGCCTGCGCTTCGTTTCTATCAGTTGAAAACAAAACTGTAAAGAAGCAGCAAAGCATCGTACAACACGGAATTCTGACGCGAACGCTATCCTCTGGTGCCATATACTCCCAGAAAGCAATGGCTTTAGGTCAAATTCAACTGAAGTGGAGTTCATGTGGCGTTAAATTTGTTTAAATCTCGTATGCTGCAAATATGTCAAAAGGTATTCAAAATTTTTTGCAGTTTTAGTACCCATTCTTTTCTGAAAGCAAGATAACCTCCCTCGTATAACCAGAAAAGTCTGCAATTGTAAGGTAAGCACTGCGATGAATCATAATATTTTCAACGATAATTTTAGTGATTTTGGTTTGCGAAAAGGTACTATATACCAAAAAGATGCTAAAAGATGCTATATATCTTCGTCGTTTGTCGCTGACATACAGTATACCTTCATTGTTTATCATCAAGCTTCTCAGGAACTTTCGGTCGAAATTTCACAGTGCGACGCATGCACAATCCACGATAATTTCCTCAAGGCATTCAACAAATATTTAAAAATCCGGAAATTGCGTAAATGTCGATCAATAACGTAAAAACACAAACGCTCAAACAAGAGGTAACACATAGAATGTAAAGACGTTAAGTCGCTACAAATCTCCGCTGTATGAATTGTCGCTTCTTTGTTTTGACTTAATTTGCAAATCTTTCTCCAGACATGAGTATTTTTTCAGTCATTGTCATCATTACTTGTCAGCAATGATTCGTATCTTTCAAACCATAAATTTTCTAATCACGTCACACAAACTAATGAAACAGATTTTCAGTGGACATGAGTTGTTTGCATGAGTTTTTGTAATATTAAACACAGCACTTGCTTCTTTGATTGTTACTGGCAGTTTTCATATAATTGCATACTTTGCATAATGACGTCGATCAACATTAGTTTCTGTCACATTTAGGTAAAAATCTGTGGTTTTATTGAAAATTAATTATTTTGCATTTTTCTAATAAACCTTGCACCAAGGCAAACAAGAAACGTTTACCTTACAAACAGTTTTATTTGCCAGAGGAATTTTGGGAATGTTTCGGTCAAGCCAGAGATTTAGATTTTTGAAGATTAAAGCTTTCAGAAAAAAAACAACTAAATTCTGGAGATGAATGCCTGATGAGTTTTAAACAGCAGTGAACTGCCTGGACTCTTCATGTGTTGAAGATATTTATTCTTGAAACAAAGTTAAACTCGTTACTGGAGCACAAATTTGTGATATTTGCAACAAAACTATAGCTTGTTAGCTGGAGCACAATTTGTTAAGTTCGCTGTGCAACTCTAGTTTTTTGTTGTATTGGTTGGAAATACAAAGTTATGAAGTTCTACAAGCGTAGAAAGAGTTTATCTTGTTTGATAATATCCACAAGGTGCAAGCAGCATAACCTTCGGTGGACATGCCACAGGATTCTTCGTGATCTAAAAAACAGAAGCATAGCTTTTAATGTCCTTAGACTTGGCCGCAAAGTTATATTGTTTTTTTTCTACGATTGAGATCATATCATCCCTGAAGAGTTTGCTTACGCCACGAATAAGCCGTTTCAACGTCTTCGTGAAAGTTGCCAAGTAACACCTACAGAATTCGGGATGGAGCAACTGCGCCTATCTGTTAGCGCTTCTTTCATCCTCTGCCAGCGGCAAGCAGCTGTGACCTGAATGACAACCAGATTTGGCGCAAGTTAGATGAGTCCTTGTCATCAACTCTTTGCCGCCTTTCTCGCTCTACACATGACGTAGCTGGATCAGTTAACACCTTGCCAGTATAAAGAGTCAAATGCCCAATTCAGAGTTTGTTAATATTTTTGTAAGCCTTCTGGATATTTCCTCAGCGAACTTCAGCGTAGGTTTTTCTGCATTTGCAAAGAAGTAACCAAGTTGCCACTGCAGTTTTATCTTATTAGTGGAAAACCAGCGTTTGAGCGCACAGCAAGCTATACTCACAATAGGTTTGGGCCACAAGTCTACCGCATTAACTGAGACGTTCTGAACGTGCGGGTTTTGTTACTGACATGATACCTAGACAGAGAAAACTGGCAGAGCATGATGTGTTGCCAGGACATCTAACCTAGTTCAGCGTTAATTTTGAATTGACTATATCAAGAACTCATCAACGAAAAACAAAGGCAACATAAAAATGTTCTTAACCTTGCAGTGAATTACGAATTTCTATTCATGCTGAGCACACAGTGCTTGGCAAAAATACAAAACGTTAGCACTTCAAAGGTTTTAGTCTTTTTATTCTAATCTAAAGAAGCAAAGACGGAAGACGATTTCAGAAAGTTGAGCAGGATGGTTTAATTCTTAAATTGAAAAAATTCTGATTTTATATTTTTTTTGTTGACAGATTGGATGTTTGGTGTCATCATAAATTTGCTTGTAGTATTTTAACGAAAATAAGTGGTAAATTTGATAAAATAATTTTGACTTTCAGGATGTCTGTTTATATCACAATTTTCTATTAATTCTTTGAAGCATGAAGATACCACTTCTTTTGGAACGCACAAGCTCTTCGAATTCCGTTTTTTTTTGTAGATTCAAATTTATTTGTAAAATCTGTATGGAAGGAAACATAGAATGACAATCCTAAACTACTTTAACACAGACAGACTTTTTGCAGCGATTATATCGCGCGTTTTTTAGGCAAACTGAAGTGAAACCCAGCTTGCAGTTGTAGTTAGCAACTTCAGGAATGGACTTTGAAAACCATTATTAACATTTTATAATCTTCTGTTCTATAGCCTGTCACATGCAACACTTGACGGCGAGACTGCTCATCAAAATCATCAAAGGCAATTTGGTTTGCAACTGGAAAAGCTGTTGTAGACTGCTTTGTAGAACAAATAAGAAAATATCAATAGCAATCAAAAACTAATGAAGTAACGCCTCGTTTAACCTTTCTGTCACACGATCACATTGCTTTTCATTTCAGGCAGTTCTATTAAAACTTGGCAAAAGCAATATTTCCACGATTTTTAATCGTTTTCAAGAAACTTAACAAGAAAAGAACCGATAATTTTTCAATTTTACTGAAAATTTTTTCCAGAAACGTGAAGGAGAATGCATTGAGAAAAACACTTTAAGCAGTTGACATAAATGCAATGGTAAGCTGCAACCGATAGGATTAAGTTGCAGATGAAGTTTATTTCCATGAACAGGGGAAACAGGACTTTTTTGTCTATGCATTTTTGATTTCTTTAAAATACTATTGACTCTCTTGACCAACTTGCTGCAATGATAAAATACGTAGCTGTTGGCTTTAACTTTTCCTGTTCAGTAGCAACTCATCGCTACTATAAAGAAAACTGCAAACCATGTGGTCAGACCAAATACAAATGCCCTCAGCATTTGATCAAAAATTCTCATGTTTTGCTAGATAATGGCAATGCCTTTTAATATCAAAATAGTGCATTGATATTTTTGAAAAGTACTTTTCAGTTGCACTAAATTATAATTAATTTAACCTGGTAAAAGTTTGAGAAAACTGCTCTGAAATCAGCTAATTTATAACAATGTCCGCGAAGATGGCATGCTAAGCAGAATACAGCAACGTGTTGGGTGTCAAAGGATGGGTGTCCAAGTGACAACAACTTAAACCACTGCAGAGTTTATGTTTAAAGTTAATGGTTTTTGTCTTTCTTCGAAAATACAATTGTATTTTGACTTTGGTTTCTTATAAAACAAAAAACAAAACTTAACTGTTTAGATTTTTTTTCGACCAGAGAGAATTAATGGCGAATCAACGTTCCATAGCTAGTTTCAATTTCCGCTCGCCTCATAAGCTGTTCTAACTTGTTTCAGCAGAACAGGTGTAGCTGTTGATGAAGAGCTAGAGAAAATACTTGCTTTGATCGGAACAGAACTAGACTAATCACTCAATCAATACAAGGTAATAGGGAGAGGAAAGTTGAACTGGTTAAGATATTCCTTGTCAAAAGCTGGATTTATGGTTTGATATCTTTGACCAAGGTAAAAGAATTGTCGCAACCAGCTTTCATGTACAAATTTTAATTACCAATAAGTTAATGACGCCGAGGAATAGTACACAGATCTTAGATCTTTTGTGGCAGGTATGAACTTTTCATTGTTTTGAATTTTTTTTACCATCCTCCCGCTAAACTTTTGATTTCGTTTGACCCATCCTGAATTTTTCAAAGGGGTCTTGTTTTGATTACGTAAACCGACTACCTGATTCCGTGAAACTTCTGCGCATTAGTACACTCTGCTATCT
>Ga0210059_1014020_pt1 | contig 11897 bp, 10 predicted proteins | sample Ectturendosymbi2_FD_188042 | JGI IMG/M metagenome (GOLD analysis project Ga0210059, IMG submission 188042) | Ecteinascidia turbinata endosymbiont from Florida, USA - Sample 2 (SPAdes) (version 2) | ecosystem: Host-associated > Tunicates > Ascidians > Unclassified | place: Key West, Florida... | reverse complement strand
TGAGGTATTACGCGCATAAATTTTCCTTATTTTTGGTGAAAGACGTATTATTCACTCACGTAATGTGCTACAAAGCAAATCATAAGCAAGTATTTTGCTTTCAAAGGGCCCCCCTACAGAAATTGTAATGTGCAGGTACTTTGCTTTCAAAGGGGCCCCAACAGCAACTGAAATATGTATGTAGTCTGTGGTTAAACTTCATCGAAGGGGCCCCTAAAAGAAATTGTAGTGTGTACGTACTCTACTTTGAAAGGGGCCCCCAACAGCAAGTGTAATGTGTAAGTACCTTGCTTTCAAAGGGGCCCCCAACAGTAACTGTAATGTGTAAGTACCTTGCTTTCACAGGGGCTCCCAATAGCAATTGTAATGTGTAAATACCTTGATTTCAAAATGGCCCCCAACAGTAACTATGATGTAAAAATCCTTACTTTCAAAGAGGCCCCCAACAGCAACTTTAATGTGTAAGTACTATGCTTTCAAAGGGGCCCCAAACAGCAGTTGTAAGTGTAAGTAGGCCTACTATGCTTTAAAAAGGCCCTCCAACAGCAGTTGTAAGTATAAGTAGGCCTACTATGCTTTCAAAGGAGCCACCAACAGCAATTTTAATGTGCAAGAACTATGTTTTCAAAGGGGCCCCAAACAGCAATTGTAGTGTATAAGTACTATGCTTTCAAAGGGGCCCCCAGCAGTAACTGTGACGTAAAATTCCCTGCTTTAAAAGAGGCTGCCAACAACAACTTTAATGTGTAAGTACTCTCCTTTCAAAGCGAGCCCACCACCATCTCCAATGTGCAAATCAAGAAAACCTCCAAACCAACTTCTATAGGCCTACCTAAAAAATTGTGGGTTAAAATTTCTTCCAATAAGTTCTGAAAAGACCCTATCAAATATGAGCAAATATTTATACCAAAAGATAACGTTTTATACAATATGAAAATTTTTATACCAAATGATGTTTTTAGAGATTGGAGTGTTTAATTTTTTGAACATGCCACAGTTTAACAGGAAATATCCAAGTGGAGCAGAAAAAAAACAAGGAAAAAGTAAGAAAGCATAAAGGTTGATGAAAAATGTAAAGGTTTCCTGGACAGATTTGTTGTTGTAGCAAGTGGTAGTGGTGAGCCTACAGAGGAGAGTGCAGGTCAAGCACCCAAGTTGTTAACAGTAGCTATGTCTGCCTAGTGCATAATCAGATGTGCCATACACAAAACTCAAGTTTTGTGAAAATGAGGTTGATAAATACGTGCTTTAGAACATTCACATTCTTATCAAGGGATTTCTTTTTTATGTCTCTGAAATGAAAAGGTTAGACAAATTTCTCATTTCTTGTGATGTTGTACCTTAGTAAACATTTGCATCAGAAAATAAGACAACATGCAATTGTTATAGCAGTGACCATGCTACATCTTTTAATTCATAGAATATTATCTTCTTAGTTTACAAAGTAATTTTGTATTATTGCTGTTGTGCAGCAAAGACTGCTAATAAGCAAGGCTGCATTCATGCTTCTTGTCAAGCAGCAGAAATGGCATTTTTGAGTATTATGAGTAATCATTTTTTCTACAGATATTTCAGATATTTTAGGTGGTTTGAATTTAGCTCATGCTTGAAGTCACACGTTATTTGAAGCTTGACTAGTAAGTGCTTGATTTGAGTTAGACTTGCTAGGTGATGTTAATTTTTTTGGCCAGTTGTAAGCCAGTATAACTTCAACCGTTTTTTCTTAGCACAGATTTAATCAATTGTGTAGGCTTCTTGCTAGAAGTATTTGCGATAAGGTATATGATGAAGTATTTCCTACTTCTGCACAATTTTCAAACAACTAGTGTCAATGCAAGATGAGGGCAGCCTTGACTCATCCAGCCTCAAAGCTTTTCCAAAACAAGCCTCAGGTTGGCTGTTTTTGTGTGCTATGTTCTTGTAGTTAAAAGGATAATATTCAAAACAAATTTTTTGTTTTGAATTTTCTTGGTTGTTGTTCATGGTTTCATTTATTCCCATGAACGTGAACAAATTCAGGATACCAAATACCAAGCATTTTATCAAAGGGGGAAAGTGTGAAACTTTTAAAGGGATAAACGTTGTAGTGTGTTGATGGTGAATGCAGGTAAATAGTGCGTGAAAATACTATTGCTTAACTTTTATGTGTTGCCAGCCTTGTCTTTCCAACTTTCAGTGATTTCAAAGTTGTGTATCATGAACACCCTTTTGCATTTCCTCCTTCTGCTGTGTCAGTCATGCCATTGTCTCAGGACCGTATCCTTCGGTGGTCGTATCTTAGGCTTGATCAAAGTGCTTATCACGGTTGGCTGCGTATGATGACGTTATCAGAGGGCCCCCTTTTTATTCTTGCCTCGGGCTCCCCCAACCTTAAACCCATCACTGAGTAGCATCTTTTGTTTTCCACTGCCGCAGCTAAACCATGTGGAAGGGGGTAAGACACAGGATCATACGCACTCCCGACGTCAGCTCCAGCTAGACTGTCCGCAGATCTCTGACGTTGTAGTACAACATCAGAAGCTGCAACATTTATCGAATAAGAGGATGACTGCTGTTGTGCCCTCTCCAAAGAGTAGGCCTGTTCGAGTGCAACTTCGAGCGAAAGAACATCTCTCTCCAGAAGTCTAGCGAGCTAATCGAGGCCTTAAAACAGTGGTTTTCAACCTGGGGTCGTGACTTCCGCGGGGTCGTTTGCCATTTTTCTGGGGTCGCGAGAACTTCTGATAAAATATTCATAATTACTTCTATATTTTATATTGCGTATATGGAACCACATTTTGTCATAGCCAAAATAATAGGATCACCTGGCAAATTTGACAGCCTACTTTTTCATTCAAAATTGTTTGAAGTGTGATTAAGAGCATTACAGTACTGTTGCGTTTGGCAACGCACGAATAACTTGTAATGTAAGAATGCGCTATGTAAATTAGATATCTGATTGCGGTAGCTAACTTGGGAGTTATTCTAGTTTTGAATGAGTTGCGCTGTGGCGTGATTCGTACACGGCACGGTTCTCTGTCAATAATGCAGCCATATCCATCAATTTAATAAATGAGTCTTTTTTTAACATAGTTGTATCGTGCGTTATAGAAGGTTAAACAAACGATATTACGGATTACTAGATTTCATTGTTCCAGCACATTTTATTGGCCAAATAGGGATTATGTGGTGCATGTTGAAAGGTAAGCCAAGGAATGAACAAACGTATGAGCAGATAAAAACAGCCATAACGATACCATCGTTAAGAAAAACTCACACCTAGAACGACTGTCGAGAAATCTGTTCTTAATGCTGGCTCGAAACCCTTTGTGGTGCAAAGTGTAGGGAACAAATTCACCGAACGATCTAAAGAGATTCAAAGGAAAAGGGCAGGGTACCAAGCGAAAAATTATTTTAGAAAAATAGCGGAGTATAGATAGCTCTCTGCGATGGATTAAGGTTTTGAGGTTTAGATCAAGTAGAACATCTGAAGAGGATGTAGTTTTTAAACAGCCTAATACGATTTTAGCGGCGGAGAGTTGGGCCTTATCCAGCAGATGTTTGTCGCTATCGGAGCAGTTGTCATGCGCTTTGTTGGCAGCAATGCTTCTTTTTCATTCATGTTTCTTTACACATAGTATAAACCAGGTTTGGGAAAACTTATTCAATGGAAGAGTCATTTGCAGCAAACCAAAAATACCAGCTAACCTCAAAAACAGTTTGTAGTATTTATACAATTGCGGTAAATGATGCAAGTTCTACATGAAATGATGTACAGTACGGCTTGCTTAAGATATCTTCAGTAGGCCGTGTGTACAGTAATTGCCAGTATTAAGTTTTTGTTTGATTTTGCAGTCCCCGAAAATCTCGACAATGCGTTGTTAAAGCTGTGCGAATTAATTCTCCCAAGTGTTCATTTTTAGGGTTGCACGATGGTTTGATTTTACGAACCTCATTACAGAGAAAAAAGTGACAGCAATATGTTGTGTTATATGTGCCCTTGATCAGTGGCGTACGCAGAAAATTTTCATGGGGGGAGTTTTCGTTCAGGGTCATATGGTGGTCATTTGTATTTGGTGTGCGCTGTTTGTGAAGTCACAATTTGACGTCATTTCCATGTTTCCAAACCAACGTTTTGGCGAAGTTTGTTGACATAATATGCACATTTTTCTACATCCACTCCCTTTATTGTATGTGTCGTTTCAAGACATCTAGCGCTATAAACTATGTGTCGTTGCAAGACATCTACTGAATATAAACTATCAGCGCTCCAAGTTAGGCAATCGGAGAAAAACAAACTCAACGCTACGACACAGCAGTTCATAACTGCAAAAATATCAGGCTGCGCGTTAAAACAGGGGAGTGAAACACACTCATCACTACATGAAAGCAATTTACAACTGCAAAAATCAGGCTGCGCTAACGTCTCGTCAAATACGGCAGTTGAGCATTGAAGGTGTGCAGCTGGACTGGCTGGCGCACACCCTGGTTTACAAGATCGAATTTTGCTAAAGCGGATAAAGTACGCAAGAAAATGTTTGTTTTTTGTGATGTATGGAAGTCCACAGGCCCGTAACCAGGGGTGAAGCCCCCTTAGAAAAATTTTTCCCCCACAGGAAAAATGTGCTGGACGTATTTTGAAACTATTGCACATAGTTTAAAAAATCTGTCCCCATCTTAGAAAACTTTTCGCCTCCCTTGGTGTCTCAAGCTGATTACGGGCCTGGAAGTTCAACAAACATTTAGTTTTCCTTCCTCCCCGCTGAGACAATATCAAATGCCTGAATGCTTCCATGTTAACAACTGCTGTTTTTGAGCTCGTGCAACAGTTTTATCATGGTACAGAAATTGCTAATGTAGGCAATGGGGTCAGCGCTTGCGCAGATCAGCCTTAGCAGACCAAATAAAAGCAATTGTTTCGGATAAAGTGAACTATTGCGGAGCACAATCTTAAACTTGCGTAGTGCATGAAAGGTCTGCAGAAAGTGTTGAGATGGTTTCTGGACGCAGGCGATAACGGAGATTCCCTCCGAAATCTAGATTATTACTTTCTGGCCCATTCACAATGTTCCTTGAAATTTGCATGCAAATTGATTCCGTGGTATTTGCATTAAGTCGAAAAATTATCAAGCAGAAAGTATGCGAAAACAATTAATCCCCTTTACGCAGGTAATAAAGTTTTGTAAAATATCAAGCTCAAGGGGGAGGGTTTAACCCCAAACCGCTCCCTTGCGCACGTCATTGCTTAATATATACTATCAGCGCTCCCAACTAGGATATCGGAGGAAAATACAATCAACGCTACGATACAGCAATTCATAACTGCAAAAATATCAGGCTGCGCGTTGAAACAGGGAGTAAAACACACTCATCACTGCGTCAACGCAATTTACAACTGCAAAATGATGCTGCGCTGATGCCTTGTCGAATACGAGCAGTCGAGCAAAGAAAGTGTGTGGCTGGACCGGCTGGCGCACACCACGGTTTGCAAGATCGAATCTTGCAAAACTACACAAGAATTGAGAATACGCATGAAGTACGCAAGAAAACTTTCAATTTTTTATTATGCATGGAAGTCCAGCAAAGTTTTAGTTTTTATTTTTCCCTGCTAAGACATTATCAACTTCCTGAATGCTTCCATGATTGAAAAACTCCATTTTGAACTCGTGCAACAGTTTTATCATGGTACAGAAATTGCTAATGTAGCCATTGCGGTCAGCGCTTGCGCTGGTCAGCCTTAGCAGACAAAATAAATACAATTGTTTCGGATAAGTGAACTATCGCCGAACGCAATCTTAAACATGTGTAGTGGATGGAGAGTCTGAAAAAAGTGGTGAAGTGGTTTCTGAACGTAAACGATAGCCCAAATTCCCACCAAAACATAAATATTACTTTTTTGACCCATTTACAATGTTCCTTGATATTTGCATGAAAACTGATTCCGTGGTATTTGCATTAAGTTGACAAATTAACAAGCAAAATGCATGCGAAATCAATTAATCTCCTTTGCGCAGGTAATAAAGTTTTGTAAAATATCATGCTCAAGGGGGTTTTAACCCCAATCCCCCTTGCGTACGCCCTTGCTTTAAATTGTGGGCATTTTCTGTGGGCTTTAAATTGTGGGAACCTGTGGCCAGAAATGAACTGTACAGTGGCATTGACTAAAGATTTTTTAGAGCCAGTCAGTTTCGTTTCTACAGCGCAGTCAAGTTTGTGCAAACGGTTGGTGAACTGGTCAGCCATCACCAACTACATTAATGATGAATGGATTTACAAGGAATGCAAAGCATGTTTTTAGCTCTGGTCAAATCTGGCTTGGAACGCCTCCAGTAGTGTTACAATTTATTTTTGTATTCTTCCACTTTGTGGTCCTGCAATCTTATCTTCACGAAAAGCATTCGTTCTCATTCTGACATTTGGAAAATAACAGACTGCTTTTGAGAATATGTGTTTGTGAAAAAATTGTATTTTCTTCTGGGAACTTACGTAGCGTAACTTGAGGTTTAGGTTCACTATCTTTGTTATCAAATTGCGTAGACTCTATGGTAACTAACCTTACGACAGGGGCGGATCCAGGGGAGGCGATCGCCCCCCTAAAACCTGCGAAAGTAACTTTATTCACCATAATTTTGTACAATCCGGAAAACAACATCCGCGATATGAGGCAAATTTTGCCGTCCATTGTCATGTCACAGCAGTGTTGTGAAGTACACTTCATCTCTCTTGCAGTAGCGAAGCCGGTGTGAGACTTGACTAGAAAATATTACTGAAATCGCTCCCCCCCCAGAAGTTTCCTGCCTGGATCCGACCCTGCCTTACGAGCTCGCGTAAACAAATTGATAAATTAAACAAACGTTAAATACGAGGTTACAACTCTCTGTCAAGTTTAGATATTGATATTTATCTAGAAGAGCCGCGAGTCGCAGTTCGCCCACCATTGGTATAAACCTACGTGGCTTGCCGCTTTTAGCAGTCGTTCATTCGTTGTCTCGCTGCATTACCTGCCAAGGTGTCTGCATTCAACAGTTACATGCGACAAAACGGCTACCGCCGTGGCACTGCAACTTGAAGTGAACCTTTTGAAGATGTGTTGTCATGTCATTGTGACGCAACAAAGCCTAATAGTAGAACAAATATCGCTCCCGAGACTCGCAACCTGCATTTGCAGCCAAAGGAGCGGATAAAGTGAACTGCAATTTCATGACTGCATTATTCCAGAACAGTGAACTGGCTCTTGTGCATTGTGAGTATTAGATTGGCAAACAACTGTCATCGCAAGAATTAACAAACTAATCGTAATTGAACTGCTGGTTTTACGTTTTCTAGAAATTTTTGCTTCTTAGTCCTAATTTCCAGGGGGGAAATGCCCGTTTCCATGACTGCTGGTAACCAAAAAGTCACAACAATGTCATAAGCACTTTTTTAAAAATAGTACATTTGCTTCCGAGAGACCTCAGGTTCGAACATTGGGGCGCCAAACTTGTTTCTTGCCCCAGGCGCATCTAACCCCATTACGCCTCTGCACATCTTGATTGTCGGTAACGCAGTTTTAGACCGCGGTAACGCAGTTTTAGAAATACCGTACAGTAGGTTGAAAAAAAACCATTAGAGACAGCAGAATAATGGTTGATAAAAAAGTATCTGATTTCGTGCTGAGCTGAACTTTTGTCCAATAATTGTAGCTGGCAGGCAGGGGTGCATTGCTAAAAAAGAGGTGTGGAATGCCGTTCCCACACCAACTGTAAAGAGAAACCACCGATTCGCCTACAAGAATTTCCATACTGGATCCTCCCTTTTTACTTTAGTGCTACGGTGCTATACGCGATAACTTGTCATTTGTTCATTTATGCTGCTCCAGGCGCTACACGTAGGCTATAATTGAAATGAAAAATCTAAATCTTCAAGTAACGTTACTATAGTGCAAAAAGGTGTGGGAACGCCGTTGCCACGCGTTCCCACCCCACTACACCCGTGCTGGCAGGTCTGTTGCTAATCAGTAGTCATCTTTAGCATGGCCTACAGCTAATCTAGCGCGCTTCATCTTAAGCCTACCTGACATGTAGGCGACGTTTTACGGTTAGGTTTGCTGTTTTGGAATTTACACTGTCACTGAGCGCTCTAACCAAGCCTGTAGTTAACTTCATTGTAAGTTCTTTGTAGCGTAGTTTTAATTCCTTCATTTAGCTACAGTAATAACATAAACTGCACTCATTCATAAAAGCTTTAAGTAAAAGTAGTATGATCTGCAGCTTATTCAACTATGTCCACAGTCTGCTCAGTCTAGTCGCCACGGGGGTCTTTGGCCATCTTAGTTTTGGGGTCCCCAAGCAGGTGTGACCAATTTGGCCGTTTGTCTGAAAAGCGTGAAAGTATACCCCTCTTATGTGTAGTGCCCCCTCAAAAGTCTAGATTTTGTTCTGCAAACTTTGGTTCTACAATTGCCTAGGATGTTCAACAAAAATTAAAGCCTTTCCTACATTCTTCTAAAGAACAAATGGCATTGCTATCTTTTCTTGGAATTTATAGCTCTTTCGTGTAGTTCAGAAGTTCTCTTCCTTAAATTTCCGTGATCTCTAGCGCTTTTTCTTATTTTTCGGATGTGTACATTTTCATGCGGGGCCGTGTTGCCGCCCTCGAAACTATCGTCTAGATGTCGATCTGATTGAATGTACGTAAACTCCTTTTTATAGTAATAGCAACCACGTATTTAATGAAACAAAGAAGCACAATCCATTCATTGGACACAGAGATTGTTTATGTCGTTTTGAAGTTGTCATTTCCCAAGCAATACAAAATAAAGTGTTTTAATCCTCTATGCCAGGGCTTCTCAAACTTTTTTGTTCTGCGGCCACATAAAAGGTTTTTCTATGTGACCCCCTTGATGGATAGCTTAGATGTTAACGATACGTGTGAAGGTCTCATTACAAATCTCAAGATTTATTTTTGTCAATGGCGAAATCACACAAATGCACAGAATCCTCGAAAGTAACTACACATCCATAAAACTACCGCGTAATGGAAACAGTAAGGCGAAAAATAATTAACAAAAAAGAATCCAGTTTATAGAAGCTATCAAGCACAACTAATGGGATGGATGCAGTTGATAATCAATTATTCCTAAATTGATACAAGACAACAAAGGACATTCTTAACATTTTTCGAAAAGAATCGGTTTTTGGACTTATGATTATCAAATTGAGAATACTGCTTCACACAAATATTTTGTGCAAAAGTCTAATAGTTTATGAATGCCTGGATCAGAAGTGACTAACCATTCAGTTCTTGTTCTTACCCAAAAATGACATGAACTGTTTTGAAAATTCCAGTTGCAAACGTTTGTCGTTTAATAACTCGGCAAGCTCATCCTGGGCACGGCAGGTGTGTGCCCTCCTAAAGTTTCAATTGTGTTTGATTTGTGGATCCAGCTTCTCCTGAATCAAAGTCCAAAGTGCTTCTGAAACTGTGCATGAAGCTTTTAACTTTAGTTTGAAACTACTCGGTGTGCTCTCAAAGCAGTTAGCCTAGCCCCTAGAGCCTAAACAGAAGCATGGCTTCGTGTCGGAATGAATGCAGTAAGGCCAGTATCGGCCAGTACGTTAAAATAATCATTGTGTAAGAAGGCAAAGCTTGTCGTGCCTGGTTTTTATTATCATTTGATACCTCAGGCAGGCATCATAGTAAACAACAGACAGCATAAAGTACGAGATTGCCCCTAAAACTACAAATGCAGAAGAAATAGATTCACTGCAGGCCTACTTTCAATTTTCTTGTAAATTTTACACAAATTGTTATGTCTGATTTGTCAAGGCAATTGGTTCACGACCCCAAAATTACATTTCGCAATCCCGTTTGAGGCCGCGACCCATTCGTTTTTTTTGTTTTTCTTTTCATTGCGCTTATTTGACGTCCAACTGTTTGTCGTGCACTCGCCTGCGAATCCGACTAAACACTATCTGCGCAAAACCAGGCTTTAATTCACTAAAGACGCCACTCAATCATGGAGCGTCCTACACGAAATATGCGAGCAAAGAAACTCTGAAACAACACAACAGCGTAACTTATCGAATTCTTCCCAGGACAGGCAAGCTGCACAAAAGAACACTTTGCAGTAATGCAATACGAAACCGCAAGCACAACACGACAGCCGCGGGCCGAACACAGAGGCACAATCAAAGGATTGCAAGATTGCGGGCGCCACTACGTGACAAGGACAATACATTCACCACACTGTTGTTTCTCAACACTTGTCAAAAAATGATAAACTGGTTTGGTTGACCAGATGGCCGCTACGGTCTTTCGCCAGCCCGTCTTTGTTCACTACACTGATCAGCTATTGTGCCATTGTGCTCTAATTTTCGCTAATGGTTGGTTTACTGCATGCGATGGCTTTCATGGTGCTTCTGCTTGTTGGCTGAGTCATATGAAACAACAAACCATTACCATTACCATAGTTTGAGAAGCCCTGCTCTATGCCATAGTCTGATGGTGAGCCGCATGAAGACAAGTTTTGCATAGTAGCAAAGTATTGTCGCAACACGCTCAGATAACCATATGAAGTAATCCCAATGTAGACACATTTTTCCCAGTAAAGCTCACAAGAAATTGTTATGGCTGATTTAACTGACATATAGAGCTTCAACAAACAATCTGTTATCGCAAAATCTAGTAAAAACAACCAAACGTAAGATCCAATACTGACAATATTGCTTTTCATCAGAGTTTTGCAGTGTCTGGCTGTACTGCATTGTTGCGAGCTTTTTGTCAGTGGAAAATTGAACATCAATTAAGTACCTTTTTTTCATTCTTTTTTTGTAAACACTTTCATAAAGATGGCTTGAATCTCTCTCACGCCCGGATGCACAGTATTGTCGTGTTGTTGCTGTACTGATAAGAGTCTACAGTAGGCATCTGCATTTCCGCTCGTTTCAAGGTAAATTGTGAAAAGTTATGCCTTTGCGCAGTTTCGCAAATTTTTAGTTTATATTGAGTCGTCATAGGAAAGAGTTGCGCGGGGCCCTAGGCCACGTGAAATGTGGATAGACTGTGTGCAAGCCCGAATCATTGCAAAGTGATGAAAGCAGAGCAGGGCGGGAAGATACCTGGGAAGTGTTGCAACCTCTCCGCTGGCGTTGGGCTGAATGTGCGATTCACCACGAACGGCATATGCGTGAAGAATAACACCCATATACAGTATATGTGGCACCAACAAGCAATAATAGAGTGACTGCGGCGTGGAATCTCTGCTTGTACTATCTTCTGAACGATTGAACATAATGACAAGCGTACTCGAAGAGTGATTGCGGCGCATGATCTCTATTGTTGCTTGCTGCAACAATGTCAAGCTTTGCGCACATGCCGCTCGGGCTTTCAGATCTCGACAAAATGGTGCTGTGACCAGGATGTGAAGGTCGTGCCAGGTGCAGTCTTCACAAAAAAAAAGTGTGATCGGTGCGGTTCGTTGTAAAAAGGAGGGAATGTTGTTGCAACCCCTCCGCTGGCGTTGCGTTGATTGTGCGATTCACCACGAACGGGATGTGCTTGAAGAATAACACCCATATACATGTGGCACGAACAAGTAATAATAGAGTGATTGCGACGTGGAATCTCTGCCTGTACTAAATTGTAAACGATTGAACATAATGACAAGCGTACTCGAAGAGTGATTGCGGCGCATGATCTCTATAGTTGCGTGCTGCCACAATGTCAAGCTTTGCGCACATGCCGCTCGGGCTTTCCGATCGCAACAGAAGCTCACAGCAAATTAAAAACCTTTTGCTGTGAGCGCCTTCCATGAAAACGCAATGACAGCTTTACTGAATCAGAGAACATATTTAAAATATTACTGCAGAAAGGCAGGTAAGGAATATTCACAAGTGTAGATTTGGCAGCTTTTCTTGTGAAGGATGGTAAATTGACCT
>Ga0210059_1014019_pt1 | contig 11898 bp, 9 predicted proteins | sample Ectturendosymbi2_FD_188042 | JGI IMG/M metagenome (GOLD analysis project Ga0210059, IMG submission 188042) | Ecteinascidia turbinata endosymbiont from Florida, USA - Sample 2 (SPAdes) (version 2) | ecosystem: Host-associated > Tunicates > Ascidians > Unclassified | place: Key West, Florida... | reverse complement strand
AACAGCGAACAAACATGAGCTGTGATAACGGTTGCTGTCGGCACAGCGTGGTTGCATTTGTTTTCACATGCAAATTACACCTGTCAACAACATAACATCTGCAAATAACATTCACAACAAACACATCGGCACGTGTAATTAAACAGCGCTTGTTTACAGTGGCAAATGTTGCGGTGCTACTTGTTCTATAATACTGCCAGTACAGAGTTACGGTGACAGTGCAGTTGAACTGTTGTCACATAAGTTGCTGCGACTTTTGTCCACGATAAACGAAAGCTTGGTGGCAGAATAATGTTTGGTGACATTTATCGTGATGAGAATTTGCTTTTTATGACTGTTAGCGGCGTTATTTCCAGTGAAATACGGTGCTGACGTATGAAACACACGTGCTTTCCAATCGATCCGTTTTTTAAATCGTTGCGAAAACAAACCGTAAACGACGCACACAAAAATCACTGCTGAACCTTCAGGAGAAAGAAAAATTGCTTAATCACGCATTTGGCATGCAACAAAAAAACAAAAAGGGACGTCTAATCGTTTCTCCAAATGGGGTAGACGCGTAAAACACAAACGACGTGCGATTCCTCAAACTTCACTGCAAGATCTACGTAAATTAGCTGCTGCGGTTCGTTGCCCGAGGCAAACTGGTTTCTTTTTTCCTTTTTCCGGTGGACGTTCGCGGAAAAAGGCATTTGATGGGATTTATAAGCTATCGGCCTTTCGAACACTCCCAAAATGAGTTGAGGAACATCTGCGTTGAACTTGAAAGGTCATATCCAACGCAAGCCATGGCATTTGCGAAAGTCTGACTCGGTGCTATGCAACAGGAGTTTCATTTTTAATTCGGAACTGCTGAAGCCTCAGTCAGTGTTTGGTGATCTCGTCTAAGCGGTTAGCTCGTCTTCTTCTTGAGGACTCAAAGCCGCGGGAGAGCAGCTGTCACGGCAAAGCTTTAAACGCTTTCTTACTTTTCAGTTTGCTGCTGGTAGAATTAGGGCATTTCGCAGCTTGTGTTTGCTGCTTCTGAATAACTGTATTTTCTTTGCGAGAACAAGGATTTTGTCGGTGCAGTACTGCTTTTCCACCACCGACGTTTGCGGCATCTGGACGTAGGAGCGCTACATAAGCAGCATCGAATCCGTGGAAGATTTTTTCTGAAACACTATTCACCAACGCAAGATTAATTTCTGCAGTAACACCAGCCGCGAAGCAGCTGGCAGAAATGGCGTCCGTGAGAGTGATTGTTGCATTTCTGCTAGTGACAATTTTTCAGACAGGTGAGGCATGCAGATAAGTCGCGCGGCTCTTGTGTACAACGCTCAGTTATGCTAAAACCGGAATCAAAAAAGGGCTTTGCTCTGCATTAGTGTGCGATGAGGGTGGAGTAAATGTCGTGTAAGCAGCGAGATAATACCGGAACAGGGTCTTCGTTCGCCTCTGCACTCACGACATGACTGCCACAGTCCCACGGGTATGAAATGTAAGCTATTTTCTACGGGACCCGGCATTCCAGGCAATGCAGTACAACCAATAGATCCGTTTTTGATCATCATGACATCCTATTGCATTCGTCGATCGGCAGCCAGGTCTAAAGCTAATTACAGCAAGAGCGCGCTTCACAGAGCTTCGGCTGGTATGCTCGAAAGTCTGTGTGTTTATGGGATTAATGGCGTACGTGCTTGATCCGTTCTCAATGCCACTCAGTGAGAGTCTCACATCGGTGCCGTTGTATAAATTTGATAGCGCTTAAAGTTGCTGAACCTGACTCTATTTAGTTTCTACGAAAACATCCGAAGCACGGCAACGTTTTTCTCAGTGGAAATACAATGAGTGCACAGCGAGCGCTATTGTTCCTCCAGCAACGATGTTGTTTAACTTAGCAGTGACTTGTAACAAAAAAAGCAAATAAGTTACGGTGTATTCGGATTCATACATCGTTCCCGGTTTGGTCCCGCTTGGATTCTGACGTGTTGTGCCCCTGCAGCAGACAGCAATTTTTATTCGGTGTTGGGAGCACTGTCACGTTTTTGGCAATCACGATTGTGCGGAGCGGGGAGTTGATTGCAGCTATGGTGTATGTCAGGCTTGATGACAGCAATGCAACTGTATTGCCCGATTGCCTAAATATTTAGTATCTCCCTGTTATGAGCTTTTCGTGCCTTTTGCAAACTCGGGGAGAACTCATTTTTCGAAGTTTCAGAACTCGCAGCTGTCAGTGTGAAATAGTTCTTTTTTACATAGAAATGGTGTCAAATCATACCATACGCAATTTTGTTTGTTTAGTACGGAGCAGAGCTATCCCAGACGACTCGCCGCAAGGAAGAGGTAACGCCACGACTAACAGCCAAAGCGAAATTGACTACGGACGAATGCTTCGAGAGCTCGAACTGAACGCTTTGATACTGAAACCTGGCTCGAGTTCATTCCGGCAAGCACTGCCAGAGCTTCTCCGGAAAAAAGTTCCCTCGTCAGTTCCATCAACGACCAGCGCAAGCGAGGAAGAACTGGAAACCAGTACTCCCACGCAGAGCTCTCGTGATGCAACAGTTACGCATCTTTCGTTCGAGGAAGAGGTTGAAGAGGAAGAGGTAGAGGAGGAAGGGAACGTACTGAACATCTCCAGGTACAAAACAATTATTGCTGACAAGTTTAAAATGCCTGTTTAGATCGTCTCTCACTTAAATGGGTGTTTAGGAGAGAATCGCTCGGCAAAGCGTTTGACACAACTTACGCAGAAAAACGAGTTGGCGTGCAGGCTGGTTTCTGTGGACGTGCTGACGCGGACACAAGTGATGACCAATTTAGGTTGTTGCGTTGTCACCAACAAACGCCAGAAGGTCACGCGTATTAGTGAAAGGCTGGCAATCACGATAAGGGAATTAAAACATATAGATGGTAGAAACGGACTCTGCTTCGTTGTGACGGGTAGTGCTGATTTCGACAAGTGTATGCACGCTCCATTCTCATTTCTAACAACCCCATCCATTCTACGTACGAGATACGCGGTTTCAGTGAGCGGCCGATATACAATGTTCCGCAAGTTTCCCAATCGATGACCTCAGCCGTAATCGCATCAGGCGGACACAGCGTTCGTATAAAAAGCAATTGCAGAAGAATCCTGCCAGAAACTTCCGCAAAGCAAGCCTTCTATGGTGATCCACCTACCTTCTTGATGATGAACACGCAAGCACTTTTGTTGACCATTGTTTCCAGTGCAGTCAAAATAGCTGTGACTTTTCGATTGCTTGCCCAGGATTAGTCTCCGTAAACTCAAAGCGTGCAACTCCTGCGACAACGAAACAAAAGAATCGACATCTAAGTTTGTTTGGCTCAAAATTTTCACCGTGACTTTGCGGCTGTCCGTAATCCGATGTATTTCGCTACGGTTCGGTTGAACAAGTAACGCGAATGTTTTGACCCATGGTCACAATGGTTGCAAGCTTTCTGAAACCTTACTTGGAAAGTAAGGTTTGATGATTAATGGAGATTTACCAACATATTTGTTTTCCGACGGAGGCCGATGCTTCAAAAACATGTGTTTTTATGCCGGCGCCAGTTTTTTAAAGCGTTTGGACTACTCAAACACAATTAATGTTGCTTAGCGAGGTAGCTCGTGTCCTGCAAGACCCAATCTCTTCAAAATGAACAAACAGTTTGAATTAGCTTGGACGTGGCCTGGCAACAATCACTGTCTTTGTTCTTGCAATAGCCATGTTGAATATTTCTAAATTGCAGCAAAAAGTCAATCTTGTACTGTTGAACTTGTGCAGCGTAAACGAAATGCAAGAGGAATCAAGCAATTACAGTGGCAAGGCCGTTCCCAGCTTTCTTGAAACACCTGAAGGAGTTGATAAGAACGACCCTGAGGAGATCGGAAGAAAGAAGCAAATTATGAACCAAGATGGATTCACCGCCATCTTGGACATCAATCACAGTAAGTGGCCGCCGTAAACAAGCGAAACCTCTCACGCTATGCACGTGCATGCTAAAAACACAGATAATTGCTGTTGTTAACGCGGCCACAAACGTCTTCGTTAATTTTGAAAAGAAAGCTGAGGCTTTTACGGAAACCGCGATATTTTGCGTTGAAGTATTTTAATCACAGCACAACGCCGCTTTTACCGCTACCCGACGAAAAGCTCATTCGCTGACAATTGGCTGAAGATGTTTTTGTCCGTCATCTCTGGTGTCTAAACGTATTATCAACGGTGTAAGTGAAAGAACTGCTCAAAAACGTTTACAGCAACGAGGCTGCATGATTGACTAGTCACTTGTTTTCGAAGCACGGCGATTAAGAATTTACTTTTTCTGCGCAGACGTGAACGTGACCGGCACCTTCGAGGGCGACATGAAGTTTCTTCGGGTAAGACTTTTCGCTTTCTCTTGATCTTGGTTGCAGCAACGTTTCTTTGTGTGATTGTCTTCTCTGCAACTCCAGCACTGTTGTGACTTGGGACAACATGTCAGCTTTTACCGCATTTTATTAAATACACATATCACTAGTACCCGATCTAGTTTAAATTGGAGCTTTACGCGGAAGAGCTTGCCAGTTGTTTTTCAAAAACTTGGCTTTATGCATTCTTCGTTTTCCTGTATGCGCTATGGGAAGTTGCGGTCCTAAAAAAATGACACCTGTTTTACACTTCGCCCAGCAAGCAATTTGTGGAGTAAACTGCAGTGGTATACAAGATTCGATTAGTTAACCGGATGTACGTGAAAGGTGGCGATGAAAGCACAATCCTTTCGACGATCCTTATGGTCACGCTTGTAACTGCAACTGTGGTTTGCTCAAAGCCAGTTTTAGCAAAGCTGAGGTAATTTGGCAATAAGCACAGTGAGACGTTCTTCATGCTTTTTTCAGATCCGAAACGCGGCTGGCTCCAGTGACAAGTGGCCCAAGGCGAGGTGGGGCCGGTACAAGAACCTTGTGCCGATTCCGTACACCTTGAGCAAAAGATACAGTAAGTGTCGTTTGAATACTACATTGTGAAGAAACAGGGAAAGTGTATTATTCCTATCGTATTAACATGATGATTGCGAAACGTAAGCACTTAATTGTCGACTGTGTTTGTATCCTTCCTATTGTCTTTGTGCGCAGATCGTACTCATCTAGCCGTGATAAAGAGCGTGATGAAAATCTACGAGAAGCACACTTGCGTGCGTTTCGTTCCTCGTCGATCAGAAATCGCTTACATCTACATTACAGACGCGAAAGGGTGAGTTGAGTTATATTAACACTGAGCTTGTCCAAGACACAGTTCATATTGCCCGTTGGTTGCTTGGTTAAGTGTTGACGCTGCAGTCACATGCCTCTCAGTGACGTGTGTTTACAACTGATTGGTGAAAAAAGTTTTGCCTGATTATTTGAAACAATGTTTGCTTTGCAACTTCTATTACGACTTTGGAAAACTTCCTTCCAAGTTTTCTTCTATTCCAAGCCACCTCTTTTATGAAAAATCTACAACGTTTAACGCTTCTCGATCAGCTGCCTCGAGCGAGAGAACTTGCTTATCACGAATTGTTCACGACAGATGCTGGGCGTACGTGGGAAAAACCGGTTTTTCCAAGCAAACCGTGTCTCTCGCTATTCCGGGCTGTGTAGCAAAAGGCATCGCCGCTCACGAGTTCATGCACGTCGTCGGCTTCCAGCACGAGCACTCCCGCAGCGATCGCGACAGATTTGTGAAGATCATGACGAGCAACATTCAGAAAGGTGGGTCGTTGCTCCGGTGTTTAGGCTTGGTTTACGAAGTCACATGCAACGTCTTTTTTGCTCGTGTTCTGACCAAATAATCCGGCCTGGTCTTACAGACGGAAAGCGCCTTCAGTAAAGCTCATTGACCAAAGATATCTAACAGATAATTCTCCTGCTTTTCAACCAGGCTAAATGTTTCAGTTTTTTTGTGGTCGCACAAAATCTTGAACACGCAGTTTGACGATGAATGGCGATCTTGATGTTGTCCCCTAAGGGAAAATATGCTTTTAAATTTCAGACATGGGGGTGAACTTCGATCGATACAACAATACTAAGAACCTGGTGGTTTACGATTACAACAGCGTAATGCACTACGGCCGGTCGGCATTTTCGAAGAAGCAATATCTGCCTACGATACAGGTGGGGATGATTTCACTGATGGCACCTGCAGCTTTCTAATGTCTTTGATGTTTTTATGTTTACAAGTCGCAATGATGAATGCGTGTCAAACCAAAAAGCTTTTCAGAGCACATCGTCGCTGCAGCGAACTTGACTCTTTAACTTGTGTTTCTTCTGCACGCCTTGCAGATCATCCCCAGGCGCAAGCCCGAGCCAACCATTGGCCAAAGACACAGGATGAGCCCCTACGACATAGAAGAAGTCAAATATTTGTATGAATGTGGTAAGCGAACTTATTGCAGCCAATAACAAGTTTTATCGTATAGCATAAGGCGCAAGGAATGTGTTGTTTTGCACTCGAGGTCACCACTTTCCACGATGTGCGTCAACAGATATTATCTCACCCTGCCCTTAACTTTATCTGCATACAAACAGCTTTATGTATTTTCGCTTAACACTCGCTGCACACCAAGTAGAGAATCCGCAGATTCGTAATAAAATATCCTATACAAAATTTTACCGAATCCTTTAACCCTGTTATACAGCTCACAACCCTGTTGCAAGTCGTAAGTCTAGTCTTATTGCAGGAGCTGGAACGTACCAGCGTTGCGGCCAAGACTACATAAATCAAGCCCGTGGGTCGTTCTCTAGTCCCTCCTATCCGAGAGCGTACCCGAAAGAGTCCCACTGCACTTGGAACATAACAGTGCGACCCGGTCGATACGTCAGAGTGGCGTTCAAAAACGTGGACATCAGCGGTAAGTTGACGAAAGATCGAATACTAGCGCGTGCGGTCGTTTGGAATTGGACTGAAATGATTGTTGCCAATCATTTTAACTTAGATTCTCCACTATGCCAAAACGACGCCCTCCTCATCCACGACGGAACGAGCGCCGCTTTTCCTGTGCTGAAAACGATTTGCGGCAAGCATTCGAAAGATATTGAGGTGAGCGCAACAGCGAAAAACAATTTGCGTTTTATGCGTCGAGGCTGACACAGCGCAACAAGCCCAACTGTGATCTGTGCGCAGATAACCAGCACCGGCCGCAGCATGTTTATCATATTCGCGTCCGATCCCACCACAGACAGGAATACCGGCTTCACGGCCATCTTCCGAGAAAGTAAGTGAAAAACCACGGAATGACTGCATTTCGCCCTTGGGCGAGAACAGTGCTTTTCAGTAACTGATCTGACTTTTCCTTTCAGGTCGAAAGCCCGGTAGCGCGCCAGTGCCGTTGAGCGTTCCCACGCTTCCGCCGATAACGCACGTGACTTCCGATTTCCACTGCGACTTCGAGGCGGGAACGTGCGGCATGACCCAAGACACACTGGATGACTTGGACTGGCTGACCGGAAGTGGTCGCACTCCCAGCAGCCTGACTGGACCGTCGGGGGATCACACCACCGGATCCGGTATGTACGTTTGTTCAGGTTAAGGCATGGGTTTGCTGGAAAACAGCTTACGTTATTTTTTTAATAACCAACTGAAGGCGCGGGGTATGTTACTGGAAACAGGGGAATAAAAATTTTTCACATTGAAACCATCGTATATTTTTAAAAAACATGTAAATTTACAAAACACACGTGCGTTCGAACAGGAAAGTACATCTACATCGAAGCTTCCGATCCCGCTAAGCCCGGTGACAATGCCATTATCAGGACATCTTGGATGAGCGGAAAGCAACCTCGTTGTGTCGCGTTTGCCTATCATATGTACGGACGGTGTATGGGAAGCATGCGGCTGTATGCTTTCGAGAAAAGGTAAGATGGCGTTTCACTTGCTTGACAGCTCATACTTCTACATTGCAGCATCGCAATTTCGTTTTTGTTGGAGCCGATTTGCCAGTCACCTGATTGGAGCAGCTCGACAAACTAGGTTTTGCAGTAAAAGTGCTACAAACTGAGTATTTCTTCAGATTTGTGCGTGATTTTCATTCTGTGATCAATGTGTCAGCCAAACGAAAAGTCACTTTAATCAACGTGTAATTACAGAACGACTGACGGCTATGGTCACGAAGTTCTATTGTGGGAAAGACTGGGCGATCAAGGTTCGAAATGGCTCACTGCCAATGTCAATTACCGTCCTCGGGCCAATGTTCAAGTAAGAGAGTCATACTTTATCTTGCTCGCAGACAGTGTGCTCTTTCTAGGCCGCTGATTTGCTCAAGTGCACACCTCACAAGTTTGTGTTCCTAACAAATGTTGCCATTGTTTTTGCAGTCGGTGCAGTTCTACTGGGAGGTCTACATCAGCTACTACACCTCCGATGCCGCCCTCGATGACATTTCTGTAACGGCTGGCTTGTGCTCTGGCGTAGGGTTAGCTCCACCTCCTCCTTCCCGCGTCTTGCCAACCAGGAATCTGGTAACCACTCCGAGGACGACTACACAGGCACTAGCCACCAGTACTACAACACCTAGCGCTACGACCACTAGCACAGCGGCAACAACGACCAGCGCGCCATTGCCTAGACTGACATCTAGTAAGTAGCTGTTGCTTCATTAAATACATTTGGTCCTAAAAGATTGCAATTCCAATTCGAGTTTTTGCATTCCGTTCCCATCTTGATCCAAAGCGATTCTTTTCAGACTTGAATTGCACGTTTGATAACGGTTTGTGCGGATGGGTTCAGTCGACTGCTGATCAGTTCAACTGGTCTGTTGAAAAAGACGACACTCCAAGTCGGTCGACAGGTCCATCGGCTGATCATACCACAGGGATACCCGGACAAGGTGCGTTGTTGAGTACAAGCTATATTGAAGCCATTTTGAATGACTTCGGCGTGTCTTTCGCGATTACCTGCGCTGGCTTGGTCTTAGCAACACCGGCAATCTGCTACAACGGTGAAGCAACAAAAAGCAAATGCTTGTAACGTTGAAAATGTTGAGGAGCGTTTATAAAGCCGGTTTCACGTGCTTTTGCTACTTTAAAAACGAAAACGACGTTTATTAACACTTTTTATGCATACCTGAACGTTTTGACAAAATTGCAGCTTTGACGACGAAAGCGACACTGTTGGCTTAAAAGGAGTTCGAAACCTGCTGCATTTCGTGAGCTGTTACAATATAGTGTTGCTTTGCAGGAAGCTACTTGTTCATAGAAGCGTCTTACCCACGCAAGTTCGGTCACATTGCACGACTGGTGTCACCCCTTCTCACACCGACCACGCACTGCATTCGAATGTGGTATCACATGTACGGCAGACAAACTGGCACGCTCAAGGTATTGCATTGTTTAGCATGCGTTGTCTAGATTGCCTTGGTATGTCGTTTTTGATGTGCTCAACCTAGACGTTTTATTTGGTTTCACGTTTTGGAAGCTTGCATAAAGGCGATATTTTTCGTCACCAGGTGTATGAGGTGGTGGATACTGTAAGCAAACCGGTGTTTGAAATGTCTGGTGACCAAGGCAACAAATGGATCTCGATGTCTGCTGAAATTAATTCTGTTTCCATTAAGAAGTCCGCTGATGGGTCGAAAACCGAAAGGGAAGCAAATGTAAGCTTTTAAAATCATTTTACTTTAAGCCCTCTTATGAAGACATCACTTTACTCAACCTTTCTCTTGCGCAGGAGCTTCTTTCTAGCAAAGAAAGGCAGGAGTCTTCCGATGAAGAACCGTACGCCGAGGTAAAGGCAAGCTACGTTTAGTGAAACAGACGTTTCTCAATACAGCACTTAAGAATACAGCGTAAATGGGAATTGATTGGCAGCTTCTTTTGTAATTGCGTCGTTTGTTTATCGCTTAACTTCGTAACAACCCAATTAAGTGCATGTAACAACTCGATCAACGGTATGGCCAAGCTTTGCAAAAATTTTTCCATTAGCAATACCACAGTTAAAATGCCTTTTAAGGTCTTGGCTCTATGCCAATAGTAGAAAACTAGGCAGCACGTCACGAGTAAATATCCACATTTTTGTTCTTGCAGGATGAAAAGTGGACCGGTGCAAAGTCCAAGTCTTCTATCAAGAATGGTAAGTGCAGCCTTACTAAACTCAACTCTAATTCTTTGCAAGTTGCTGGAACCCAATCAAAGTAACGCTTTAATTTTCGCAGATCCAGCCGTGCTTTTTTCACCGGCTGCAATGAACAGATTCACGAACATCAAAGTGGTAATAGAAGCTACAACTGGACCAGGATACACCGGTGACATCGCCATCGACGATGTGGTCATAACTGAGGGCTCTTGCGGTGAGTGAGCCCGTTTTGCTTTGAACCAAACCCTTCCGCTACAAAGATTCAAGTAGATGGCAAAAACATTAGAGCGTAATGACTGTGCTCATTCAATGAGCGAGACGGTAATTATCTGACCTTGCTCGAAGGCAAAGTCAGCGTGTTATTTGTAACGAGCATTGCTTGTTTGGTCACAGATTCTACAGCGGTCGGTCCAGCGAAACCAAAGCTCCTTCGGGAACTGTCTTGCAGTTTCGAACCACTATCCGCTGGTCTTTGCGGCTTGCAACAGCTGCAGAGTGACGATTTCGATTGGACCTTGAAAAGTGGTTCAACCCCGAGCTCTCAAACAGGACCGACTAACGATCATACCAAGGTAAAATCATTTGTTGTGAAATCGAAACAGGTCTACGGCCTTGTGAAAGCTTTCTGCTGTTGTGTTGTTAGTTCTAAATTTTCAATGCTGTGTAATTACAGGGTACTTTTGTAGTGATCACAGCATACCGAATTCGCTTTTGATACCGTAGGAAACATAGAAAATATCTTGTAAACAAGAGCTTTAATGATATGATCTTCTTGAAGTTGCAAGTATGTGAAAACTTTTTGAAGCTATAATAATCAGTGGCAGTACTTTTCCATTCTCACTCACAAGGCACTGTGATCAAAATCTAACTTAGTTTTACAGCTTTGCGACTACAAGTCCTGACTTTACTCAGCAATTGCTTTGTACAATTGCCTATATTTTTTTAAGAAACACATTTTCGTGTTCCGTTGCAGGGGAATGAAGCTGGATATTACTTGTACATCGAAACCTCTGGCCCTGCTCGCCTTCTCGGTCAAGTAGCGGAGCTGAGCACGCCAAAGTTTGTGCCCGGAAAATACTGCGTCAGCTTTTACGCGCATATGCTGGGCACTGGAATGGGATCTTTGTTGGTAAGTTTCAAATTGTTCAAACATATAAAAGAACACTTTCGATATAATATTTTTCGCGAAAAGGTAGTTTCCTCAATATGCATCTAGGCCAGTGGTTCTTAACTTTTTTACATATCTTACCCATTTTATCAAACAAGATAACCAGATTTGCCCCCCAATATACTCAGTGGTGCTCATTTCTTGAAAACATGAAATTAATAACCTCTCACAGTTTACAATTATTTATAAAAATTTACATTTGCTGCCATTTATGGTTCAGTAAATTTACCCCTTGGAAGATGAAATTTACCCCCAGGGGTAAATTTACCCCAGGTTAAGAACCACTGATCTAGGCTGTCACTACGACTGTCTCTTATACTTCGGGACTTCGCAAATTAACTTTTTTTAACAACACTGTTCCATGTTGCTTAAGCTTAACACACGCGGTCTTGTCAGGTTTTTTCCAAAGAGCACGCTGATGGACGCGTGGGCAGTCAACCGGTGCGACAATGGAGCGTCACGGGCAACCAAGGATCTGATTGGTTCGAGGGAAAGTTTGACTTCATTTCGCAGACTGCCGCAAGATCCGTCCAGTTCATTTTCCAGGCAGCAGTTGGGCCGACTTTTACCAGCGACATCGCAATCGACGATGTATCAATCAAAGCCGGTGCTTGTGCAGGAAAAGTAACCAGCCTTGCCATTACCACGACTACCAGGTCA
>Ga0210059_1014018_pt1 | contig 11899 bp, 8 predicted proteins | sample Ectturendosymbi2_FD_188042 | JGI IMG/M metagenome (GOLD analysis project Ga0210059, IMG submission 188042) | Ecteinascidia turbinata endosymbiont from Florida, USA - Sample 2 (SPAdes) (version 2) | ecosystem: Host-associated > Tunicates > Ascidians > Unclassified | place: Key West, Florida... | reverse complement strand
TGGATCAACATGTGCAACACGTGAGTGAAATTTTCAGCTGATCATCAACCTCTTTGTCGAAACGAGGTTTCAACAATCACATTCTAATGCCTTTTCCACTTTGCGTAATGCAATAACATAAAAATGGGGAGCGGGTTTTTCTAATGCTTTGATAACAGAGTTTCCTTTCAAATTACACGAAAACAATCTCAAATAATGTATCAAAAAAGTATCACCCACAAGCTGATTCGATTCCAAAAATATTGATTTTTTTCATCAAACTACATTGCCAAATAAAGACAAATAGAGGTTTTCATGAAAGTTGACCAAGTCAAAAAATTGAATTGCGTTTCAGGAAATTGGTGTTCCAGCAGTCCATGTCGAAACGGAGGCACTTGTCATAATCAAGCTTCCGGTTATCGGTGCATTTGTCCATCTGCATACACTGGATCAACATGTGCAACACGTGAGTGAAATTTTCAGCTGATGATCAACCTGTTTGTCGAAATGACTTTTCAACAATCACATTCTAATGCCTTTTCCACATTGCGTAGTGCAATGACATAAAATTGGGGATTGGGCTTTTTCAATGCTTTGCTAACAGATTTTCCTTTCAAATTACTCGAAAACAATTTCAAATAATGTATCAAAAAAGTATCACCCACAAGCTGATTCGATTCCAAAAATATTGATTTTTTTCATCAAACTACGTTGCCAAATATAGACAAATAGAGGTTTTCATAAAAGTTCACCAAGTCAAAAAAATTGAATTGCGTTTCAGGAAACTGGTGTTCCAGCAGTCCATGTCGAAACGGAGGCATTTGTCATAATCAAGCTTCCGGTTATCGGTGCACTTGTCCACCACCATACACTGGATCAACATGTGCAACACGTGAGTGAAATTTTCAACCGGTGACAAACATGTTTCTTAAGTAATTCATGATCATTGATGCAAAAAGACAGGGTCTTATTTCGACGTGGATTTTTGTTTGCTTTCTTCATTTCGCATGGTGAAATATCATCAATTTATGTCTCACTTGCTTTCAACTTTCAGAAAACGTTCAAAACGCTGTTAGTTGTTTTGTTTTCGGATGACTACGATATGCAAAGGCACGCAACTTTAATGAATACATTTGCTTTTTGCGTTCATTGTGAGCAAACAATGCTTGAAAACAAACAAATTTTTTCTTCTTTCAAACTGAACTAAATTATTTACTACTGCTCTTCTGTTTAAAGAAAACTTTCGGACCCACTTAACACCCGTCCACGAGCTGGTCTTGGTCGTAGTCAGTAAGAAAGGCCCGTTTTGTACTTTTAGCAATGTACGCACTTCAACTCCCTTGAGTATCTTCCGGCGCAAATCAGTGTTTCAACCATTGAACCATTTCGAGAGGGCGAAGCAACAGAAGTACACGAAAATGTCTAAAACAGCCATATGTCTTGTGCACAAAATTATGATGCAGACTCGGTCTAGACAAAGTCAGAATAGGCTTTCTCATCACAGCAACTTTAAAGAAATTTTTAAACTTGCGAAATATCTTGTGATATTTGCTATGTCTTTGCGTTGTGCTAAGAACAATTTTACAGTTTTATCACGGCCAACTTAAGATACAGCCGGATATTTCACATTTTGCAGGCCATGGTTAACAGGCCGATTTGATTTGTTACAAAATGCAGGTAAACTCGATCACATACATTTGTTTCATGACTGTAATAGTAGTTGTAATGGTGCTAGCGGTCTTTGGGACTTTTTCTAAAGCTTTGCCATGCTTTTGTTCAATCAATTATGGTTTGAAAAATAAACCAAAGCTAGAATGTGTAAGGGTTCCGGAAAATGTAAACCATGCTATGTATATAAAACTACTTACAGCATAACGTACGAGCATTTTCTAAGTTAAATACAGACACTTTTGCAAAACAACTTTCAGCAAGCAAAATGCAACACACCTCTGTGGTAAGTTAACAGCCCTTTTTTCAAAAAAAATTGTTGGTGTCCCAAATTACCCTGGCCTCACAGGGTAACTTGAGATGCAAACTTTTTTACATGTTTATTCCAAATATATCTCATACCCATACTTGTGGCTAATGGAACGTAACCCTTGTTTAAAACGTGAGTATTAGTGAGGTTTTGCATCAAAAAATGCATTTAATCAGATGAAACAAATCTTACGCTACAAGAGTAAACTCGAACACACACACAGGATTTTTATTTCAATAATGTATATTTACACTTTTCACTACTTAAGCTCAAAGTTTCAAATGAAATGCTAAATTATAAAAAGAAAAATATTAATCATATATAGAAAAAAAACCTGATACATCAAGATCCTGTTTATGTCCCACGTTACCCTGGTAACCAAAGATTCTTACAAAATCATTTTAACACAAGTTGTGAAAGAGATATTGGTCTTGTTTTCTAAAATATGTGAAGTTGAGATAGGCATGCTGAATTAAACCTAGCCAACTCAGAAAAGTCAATCATACTGTGCTAAATAACTTTTCTATGAACATACTGTGTTAAATAACTTTTTTCTACACTTCAGAAAATTACATTTCTGCATTCGTTAACTAAATAGTTTTGATACGCGTTTTGTGATTTAAAGTTTTGTTGTTTGCTGTACATATATATAATTATTTGATCATATTCCGAATCTACCAACCATATATCAATAGTCAGCAATTCTTTTGCTTATGAATGTGCAAACAAGGTTATAACCTATTTCTCTCAAGTAACCTGTCCTACGTAACCGTGTTTAGCGAGCGGCTTGTAGCCTGTTCACGCAGGGCTGCAATCCAGCAGTCTCATGCACCACATTTGAAAGTTGTTTTAACACATAACCCTTACCCCAACATAGAATCTAACCTTTGGTTGTGTTATAAATAACTCTACCCTCATCTTAAGCTAACCCTACAAACCCAAGCAACTGTTCACTACACTGCACATAACTGCTAAAATAACTGCCAAGGTTTTCAACCGCATCAAGTGACTGACGCTGATCTGCAACTTTCAGGAAAAATGAACTGGTAACATTAGCTTTCAAGCTTTCGCAAAACTTGATGCAAACTTGACTGGCAAACCGACGTGCATATCATTGACAATTCAAATGTACACTCATGTCAGGCGTGGGTCTCCTGCAGTATAATAAATAAGAAGGCCTACGGCTCTGGTGCTAAATACCACATGCTTCAGTATGCACATGTCTCGGTAAGATTGTTTTACAAATGCAGGGGCTCAATGGACGAACTAACGCCAAGTTGTAAATATATAAACTCAAAACTCACAGAACTAACCACTTGCAAACACACCTCACACCTGCACTCAGTCAGACCTAGCAGGGAGAGGCTGACAATCGGCCTGTTAACAACAGGCGGGAAAATTTGACATATCCGGCCGTATCTTAAGCAGGCCGTGTTTTATCGAAAATTCAGACTCCTGGAATACATTAAAAGGTGTTTTTGTGTGGCCAAAACTTGCTAAATGAGAACCAAAGATTTAACAATCACATGCTCAAAACCATGTAGAAGTTCGCCTAGTTCAGTTCAAAAATATAAATAATAAGAAACTTGAAAATTTTCCTCTGTCCCAATGGGGTTATCACAAGCTGACATGACGTCACACTGTCTTTCCATCACATCACAAAAAGATCAATCACAAAAATCACCAGAAACTTTTAAATCGTAGATGTGAAACTTTCTATCTCTTCAATCGAAGTTGATAAGTTGTTCAGCTCTTTCTGTCGCCACTTTATCACTGGACAAGGTGTGAGTTACACAATTCGCGCTACGGTCTTGAAAATGTCAAAATATATCCTCTAGTGAAATGAATCAAGAGCAATTCAATGTAAACGATCACCTTAAAAATTAATAGTTACAAAACACAACACCCCAGCATTTCCCAAAATATTTTTGTTCAGTAAGATACCTACAGAAGCATGTCTCTGTTTTGAATCCAAAAACTCTCAAAAACAATCGAAACTATCAAAAACTTACTATTCAAACTATCAAAAAACAAAAGGTATCTACATACTGAAAGATATCACTTAAATTTCAGATAAAATTTGATTTTTTAAAACATTTCAATTTTTTTGTGGCATGCTCTGCGTTGGTGCAAATACTGCAAAATTTTCGAAGACAATGCTTTCAAATCATTCATTAATTTTGGAATGAATTATTTTTTAAGTTTCACTTTTCTCCGACGCGATGATTTTATCACAAACTGCTGTATCGTCACACTGTCCTTCCAATGCACCAAAAAATGTCAATCATAAAAATCCCCACAAAATTTTAAATCGCAGTGAAGAAAGATTCTATTTCTTCACAGGGAAATTATTGTCTCTATACCTCTTTCAGTTGCCACATTACGACTGTACAAGGTCTGCGCCACAAAATCTGCATTGCTGCCTTGAACAGGTGAAAGCAACTTCTGGTAAAATGAATCAAAAACATTTCGTTGTAAATGCTCACATTTAAAAAAAATAGTTACAAAAAACAATGCTTGAGCATTTAACATGATTTAAGAGTTTAAAAAAATCATGCTTTGGCTACAAATGCAAAATCCATCAACATTCTTATGATATTACCTAAATTTCAGATCAAAATTGCTTTTTTGTAAAAAGGTCAATTTTTCTGTGGCGTGTTCTTCATTGTTGAAAAATTTTCACATGTCACCGTTTCATTTGCAAAATCTCCACATAATTTATTTACGCAAAACTGTTGCATACATCAATGGGCTTCCTTTTACATATTAACAAACAGCAGTGTTTTTGACAAACACACACGGCCCCATTTCAACTGCCTGACACACTAATGAACGGTAGTTGACATGAATGGTCATTTGTCTGATTTTTAATAGCAAGACTTCCAAACCATTCATGAATTCGGAAAATAAACAGTTTTCGCAGGTTATTGCAGCGACATCAAGTTTGTACTAACCTCGCAATATTTGAACGTGCTCCACTGCAAAACCTACAGGTATATGAATATTTATTGAAGTAAGAAAAATCATTCTTAGTTTTCACAATTTTGCATTCGTTTTGTAAGTTTTCAAAATGCATGCAACAAAAGCTGCTAAAACGTCTAAGCCAAAATGTCATGTTTGCAGAACTTGTCAAAGTACTTGCATTATCAAAGAAACAATACACTAAAAATGACTGTTTGAAATCACGTATGCCCACAGGTTTATGTTGCTGCGCTCTTATTAACCAAAACTTTCGTTCAAGTTTGACAAATCTATGGATCTTATTTATACCTGACGTGTCGAAAAAATGCATGCAAAGTTATGTTAAAGTTCAAAAAGCTCAATAATGACAGGAAAATAAAAACGTTGTCGATTGCGTTATTATGAAGCATTGCTAGCAGCTTGTAATTTCAAGTTACTTGTAAATAATTTTAACGATATTGTATTGTTCCCAAATAGAAGCAGTTCTGATCTCTTAGTCATATTCATCATCCTCCGTTGCTAAGTTTTGAAAAATCAATTTTTCATCCAAAATTCATTAGGTCAAGCAAATTGCACTGTGTTCCAGGAAACTGGTGCTACAGCAGCCCATGTCGAAACCGAGGCACTTGCACTAATCAAGCTTCCGCCTATCGGTGCAATTGCCGACCTGGATACACTGGATTAACATGTGCAACGAGTGAGTATATATTTTAGTTGATGATAAACATGTTTCTAAGGTAATACATGATCAAAGATCACAAAAATTACCAGAAACTTTTTAATCGTAGTTAGAAAACGTTTTATTACTTCGTAAAGAATCATTGTCTCTATAGCTCTTTCAGTCGCTAATTTACCAATGGACATGGTCTGAGCCACAAAGATCGCGTTGCTGTCCTGAAAGGGTGAAAGCATGTTCTGATGAAATGAATCAAAAACAATTTAATGTGAGCCATCTCCTTTAGAAGCGTATGTTGCAGAAAACCATGCCGAGCATTTCTCAACAAAATTCAGTATTTATCATGATAGTTCAAGAAGAACGTGTCTTGGTTTTAAATCTAAAATTCATCGTTATTCCGAATATTACCGTACTTAAGTTTCAGGTCAAAATTGCCTTTTCAAAAAAGGTCATTTCTTCATGGCGTGTTCTGCATTGCTGCAGAGATTTCATATGGCACCGTTTTGTTTGCAAACTGTCAACGCAATATATTTACCCAAACATGATGTAGATGACACTTACAAAACTGTTATATACTCCAACAGGCTTCTTTTTGCACACTGACAAACAGTAGTGTTTTCAAAAACACACGCTACGCCATGGTAACTGCCTTTCACACTAATTGGTGGCATTTGAAATTAAAGATCGTTTGTCTGATTTTAGTTAGCAAGGCTTTCAAAACCAAACATAATTTTGGAAAAAAACACATAGTTTTCAAAGTTTCACAAATTATTACAGCGACATCACGTTTGTACTAACCCTCTTTATTTAAACGGAGTCCACTGCAAACCTGCAGGAATGCAAAAATGTATTAAAGTAACAACAATCATATTTATCTTGCTTAATTTTGCATTCAATATGTAAGTTTTCAAAATACATGCAACAAATTACTACTAAAATTTCTAAACCAAATACTCATGTTTGCGGAACATTCCGAATTACTTGCGTTATCAAAGAAACAGCGAATACCACTGACTGTTTGAAACCATGTAAGCTCTCAAATTTTGGGTATGTTTTTTATTGGCTGAAACCTTTATTCTAGGCAAAACTTTGGATCTCACTTATAACAGATGTGTCTCAAAAAATGCACAAGAAAACATGTAAAACAACAATAACCTCAACACTCACTGCAAATTGAAAAAAATTGCGTTTTTGCTACGATAAAGCGTTGCTAACAGTCTTTGCCTACATGAAAATCATTTTTAACAATGTGTTAGAAAAGTATTGCTCTTACATTGAACCAATTTGGAAATTCGAAAAACTTTCAGGAAATGTAACTTGCGAAAAGTCCTGTGATATTGCTTTGTCGTTTGTTTCATGCTGTGAACATTTTTAAACGTTTTTTAAATATTCCATATATTTGGAATAAACTAAAAATTGTTTTTCTTTAGCCTCAATTTGCCAATCATTAACTGAAAACAGACAAACACCAGCTCAAAATCATAAAAAAGTTGGTGTAGTTCAGTTTAAAAATGCAAATGATGTGAAACTTTGAATTTTTTTCAGTCTTGATGACGTTGTCACACACTGCCAGGTCGTCAAGTGATTCTTGCATCACACCACAAGAAGTCAATCGTAAAAATCACCAGTAATTTTTGAATCGCAGATAAGAAACTTTCTGCTTCTTCGGAGAGTGTGATTACCTCTCTAGCTCATAGATCGCCACGTAATGACTGGACAATTCCTGAGCCACAAAATTACCATTCTGGCCCTGAAAGAGTTAAAGGATTGTCTAGCACAATGAATCAACAAAAATCAAATGTCAACACCAGCTTTTCAAGCAATGGCTTCCCAAACACAAACGCTAGGAGGTCAATCAAGATCTCTAAACATGCGAATTATCGTTTAGTTTCTTTTGTTTGTTTTGTTTGAAGAAACAAAAGCTCCCTTTTGCGGTTGGGCGCAGGAACAGATGAAGTGGGCCAAAAAGGCATAAGCCTATCCACAGTATGAAGTCACCCAAACAAACTCGTATTCAAAAATTTCCAATTTTTTAGAATTCCAAAGTACAATCTCTCCGAATATTCAGAGGGTTTAAACGCCTCTCTATCCAATCTGCTGGTGAGTTGTGGCCGCATACATTGACGCCATTTTGCAGTAAAGTTTGCCATTTTGCGGTAAAAAATTTTCCAAAGAGATTTTAGCTCCAGTCAGCCTGCTGAAGAATCACAACATTTCTGATTTGGTGCAACACTGAAATGGGAGTCATTATCAAAGTTATTAGAAGTACGATATCTGACAGACGTCAAATCCCCACACAGTGTTTTTCTTCGCTTTATGACACTTTCGCGCCGTACATCTTTCAGAGAAAGGCTTACCAGCAAGCCCGTGGCAACTAAAGTACATGTCTCGCCGTCACAGCCTTTGAAAGTTCAAACCGGATCCTCCAATGTTCCTGTGTGGTAACACTACGGTTAATCATCAATTTACCAAACAAAAAACACCATTACGAGATCTGGTAATTTGATAAAATGAAAGAATATTCCTAGTTGCATATAGGTATTAGAGTCCTGCACGGATTGAATTACTATGCCCGCTCCAGCAGACCAAAAATAAACCCGCGACGCATCTGCAGAAATTTGAGAAATCTTGCCCGCTCCCGCAACGCACCCGCACACTTCTAGCCCGCGCCGTCCCGCACACCATCCAAACTAGCGCCCGCCCCGCACTTTTTCTGTCGCAAACCCGAACCTGTCCGAAAACTACTGAAAACCAAGGCTGTGGAGCCGGAGAACAAGAAACTTTGAATGGCCGGAGCCAATAATTTTGGATGGTGGAGCCAGAGCTGGAAATTTGGGTTCCGGTTCAAGCGAGTTACACAAAAAATACCATGCTTTTTCTGTTTTTTAGACAAAATTGTTCTGGAGCAAGAACCAAAAATCTCAAGATGTTGGAGCCCGAGCCAAAAAAATTAGATGGTCGGAGCCTGAAATTCGAGTACCTGGTGAAACTGTATGTGCGAAAACTACCAAAAACTCATATCGCCTGAAGACAAGTCTAACAAGCAGAAAATCAAGCCGATCATTCATTTCGTTGTCAACCAAACCAAAATTTTTCAACACATCTGATCTTACGAAGTCAACAGATTTGGGTAATAAAAACCACGTTTCAGTCAGGTTGTGACCAGCTGTCCGTATTTTCCATTTAGAAGGGCTGCTAGACTGAATTATTCCTCACCAAGTACGACGATAGCATTGGAAAATGGACATGTTCTTGGTCATAGGTGGCGAAACCCGGGGGCCGCATGAGCCTACTTTGGGGGGCAGCATGGGCTTAAGCCCCAGACTTTTTTCCCTAAATATCGTAGGTTTAAGTAACACAATTAGTATTGAGTCCATTGATCAAGAAAATCGTTTAATGACAAAAACATTTCAGAATTTTGGCAGTTACTGTTTGATATTATTTCTAACATATTATTTGTAATTTGGCAGTGAATTTGGCAAGATTTCGTAATTGTTTGGCAGAATACACCGTGCACAGTCTGTCACCCTGCTAGAAATTGCTTACCGTATTGGTGTTGTTAAATAGTGTTGCCAGATGGTGTAATACAACACCATTTTTCAGAAAAATGGTGTCATTTTACATACTTGTGTGCATGGGCGTCGGAAGGACTTTTTCCAGGGGGGCCACAAGTGGATTTTTCCAAACGTTTTTGTACGGGAGGCTAAAACTGGTGAACCTTGCTTTTTATTACTCGAACTTCAGAAAACAGCCTTTTTTGTTGAAATTTTCAAATTCCTGCCCCTCTTCCGACACCCATATGCTTGTGCGTAGGAAACGTTCGTGTCACACCATGAAATGTTTTGGGTAATTTCAAGCGTTCAACACCATTCCAAATAGCGAAATTTTGCTGAATCGGATTCACAAAATGAAATATTTGACAGATTAATTTCACATGTGTTTAAGTACAGTATTTGCATTGGCAACTCTAAATAGCTATGTTATATTTCTCAATTGGGCAACTTGTTAGTTGCTACGCATGTTTTGTCTGGTCTTTGCATTCCGGTATCTAATGCGATTGTAGAATGAGTATTCAGTCATGATACTTCTGTGTTCAAGATGAGGAAAAGTTGTGATATTGAATGTGTTTAAGGCAGGTATCAATGCTGTGTCATTTTTGCTTGTTTTAAGCTGTGTCCTTGGTATTTTTAACAGCCCAGTCCAGTGGCTACTCCGCCATACGGGCTCCTAAGGCTTTGGCCGAGTTTTAGATTGCGATTTACATCGGAGAACGCAAGCTTGCTTGCTTTGTATGCAGGGGCGTAACGAGGTTAGGTGGCGCCCGGAACAACAGGCAAATTTTGCGCCCCCATTTTCGAAATTGGGTCTTTAGTAAGCAACTGCATTGTATTGAAGACAATACTTGTGAAAGTGTGGGGACGTTTCAGCGCCCCCATAGTTATTCGGCGCCCGGTGAATTATGCCCCCCTATGCCCCCAATCGTTACGCCCTTGTTTGTATGTTTTTTCCACTACCCACGGTCCCACTTCACTAAGCTGTTAATTCGGGCTCTTTTCTTTGGGCCTTGTCACTGTTCATGTATTTCCGTTCCATGTCTGGCCTTCCGCGTTCATGTTGCAGGTGACCTGAATAAAACGATATCGTTCGCAGCAAGCATTGTCACAACTTCGTTCGCTCGCGCTTTACTCCGGTTCTTTCATTAGAGTCCGATCTGTCCTATGCAGCTAAATATTTGTAAAACATTATTTATATCGGACTGAATGTCTTTTTGAAGCAATAGATTTGTATCTAACTTTGGATTTGAAGTTCAATCCAATGGACAGTTCCCATTTCGAAAATATTTTCAAACGAACGATAAATTGTCCAACAACCCGGGTTGTATGAATAAGCGTAGTAAGCGGATGACTTAATGGTGTTATCATTTCTCTGTGATGTATGTTACTCAACAATGGAGAAGTTATCATGAGAACTTCTCATTTATTGTTACATAACATAACGTCACAGGGCAACGATAATGCCAGAACGAAAGCAGATGGAAACTTCAGTGACGCAAGCGTCGAACGGTTTTATTCAGTCATTTAGAATAAATCGCATAATTAGCCCAAGTTACGCTGATGACCTGGCTCGCCCCTGTAACAGCCTATTTGAATTTCAGGTGATTCACTGATACGTTTTCATAGTGTGTAATTTTGTCTAAAATAGTGTAATTTAGAGCTTCGTATGTGCATATGTAATGACGTCATATTATAATGCGTGTGACATCACAGTGGCCAATTTAAACCACAAAATGTGCTATAATTTCTTTTCAACGTGCACTTGTGCCCCCCACACTTGGAAAAAGCTTCCGCCATCCATGGTCTTGATCTCTTGCCACCACAAGAGTCTGAGTTATTGTTTCGCAACAACCGGTGGTGAAGGTTCTTGACACGCCATTGGCAATTGCATTAAGTTTGTGGCTCGTTTAATAGATGCATGTTTTTTTATAACAGAAACACCATTGTCAACAAATATCTATAGCAGGGATGGTGGCCAAACCTGCCCAAAGTATGAGCCGCATATCGTAAAACCCAAGTTGCAAAAAGCCGCAAAGAAAAAATCTAGAAAAAATAATGCGAAAGTTAGTAGATTGCACAATTGGGAAAAGCAAGTAATCGATCTGCAAATCTTCAATAACAATTTAATTTCACGTAAATTCATGTACAGATGCGCTTACCCAAAGTTGCCAGATATTTCCAAAGCTTGTGGCCAAACTCGTCATAAACAAGTCCAAAACAGGCCGTTTCTGAAAAACGTTATGGCCAAAATTACATTTTTGCTTATGTTAATTTATATTTTTATTTATTTGCCACAGACTCATGGCATGCATCATAAGCACAACCAAACAACACACGTGCACAAAAATGGTTAGTCACTGCGCATTATAAAGCAGTTGCTAGCACACAATCAACACTGAGAGGAGCAAAACACTTTCACAGCACCTCAACTATAACGTCATATATTCACAGGGGACTCAATATGTTCGGAAAATGCTTCATTGTTCGCAATACAAATCTGGTTTTGCCAAAGAAGCAAGTTTTCACCCTAAAACAGACATTTCTGCAATGATCTTAAAGTTGCGTGCTCCAGCTCGTCGTTCTTTGTTTTAGTAAGTTTATAACCATATAATAAACACTATTAAAGATACAACAAAAACCGCCTTGAGCTTTTCAGCCGGCTGTTTGAGGAATCTCCTGCCTAGTTTTGCTCCCATCTCCTTGCAATGATTCAGCTTGTACGTATCATTCAGCAATATTTGTAAAGCCACA
>Ga0210059_1014017_pt1 | contig 11899 bp, 10 predicted proteins | sample Ectturendosymbi2_FD_188042 | JGI IMG/M metagenome (GOLD analysis project Ga0210059, IMG submission 188042) | Ecteinascidia turbinata endosymbiont from Florida, USA - Sample 2 (SPAdes) (version 2) | ecosystem: Host-associated > Tunicates > Ascidians > Unclassified | place: Key West, Florida... | reverse complement strand
AACTAGCAAATTTCCTCTCGAACGTTAGCAAAGGTGCTCGATTCTCGTGTTAGTGCTGTACTGCATATTTGCGCTCTACCACGATCGTAACACGGTTGAATGAACACGATGACGTCATAAAATCACTGCTCAGAGGGGCGCCGCGCTTAGGTCTTGCATTGGGCCCCGCATTTGCTAGGGCCGGCCCTGGGTAATTTGCTAGGGCCGGCCCTGGGTAATTTGCTAGGGCCGGCCCTGGGTAATTTGCTAGGGCCGGCCCTGGGTAAATTTGAACGTTATAGGTTAACATGTATTGACAGAGTAGACTGCAAAAAATTTTAAATGATTCTTTTTTTAAAGTAAAAGAAACAAAAACAAATGGCGTGCCTGTTGAAACAAGAATGTCATCTACTTTTCCAGCAGTTCTGTAAATTATTCCCCAACATAAAAACACAGGACCTTCTTCAATTTATTTTAATCCATGCACGTATTGAACGGATATCGAATTAAATTAGAATGATTCGCAGTTTTGAAAAATGTTTGAAGTTTACCTGATGGCTGAGCTCCAGTGGTGGATGCGTGCCTATGGCTTTGCAATGCAAGGGAAAGTCCCTGTTTATCTCTGTCCGGCAGACCAGTGTGAAGTCATAAAGCCTGGCTCGCTTAACGCTCAATATGACGTCAAGCTCGATTGTTTCCAACGGCAGAATAGTTCCAAACCCGTCGTTCGGTTGAATTTCGACAAACTGTTGAAAAGCGTACATAACTTTCAGTCGACGACGAGTTTCTCTGTTTACAAGTTGGTAAAGCGCAAGGCCGTCATCATGATTTAAACTTTAACGAACAAAGTATCGGATGTCATGACTGCGCGTTTCAAATCGTCGCGAAAGAACAGTGTATGGACTGGACAGAGGAGTGCAAACACTTAACACATCCCCCTCTCCAGTCTAACCATGTCACGAAAACCTGGATAAATCCCTGTCTTATCCTGTTGCAGTAATCGTGTTTTTAACGTACTTTTCTTCAAAAAAAACGGTGAATTTTGTCATTTTTGTTAGCCATCAGTTTAGGGCAGTGCTTTTCAACCTGTGCGACTCTAGTGCGGATGAGAAAACCCTGTTGTGTTGTAAACGTTTTTTAAACAGCCTTTCTGTATTTAATCACCCTATTATTTTTTTTAAAACATTTATGGTGCCGCACACAACGAAAAATCGGCAGAAATTGCGCTCATATCTCGATAGTTTGAACATCTCAACAGAGAAATGTATGAGAAGTTACAAAAAAAACACTATGAAACTTTCTATCTGCTTCCATTGTTACGTCATCAAGGAAACAAAAGATGTGCTAGGCAGCTGCAGAGCAACCATAAATCCGTCCGAGCACCGGTGCCACGACTAGTGACTTTTCACTAGTTCTGGTGATTTTGAGACTGACCTAGTGATTTTTCAATGCAATCTAGTGATTTTTTCAAAGAATGTTTTTGAAGAAGATTGGTCATTTTTTTTCTAATTTTCAGCCCTTTTAACTCGCAAACAATTGATTGTGTGAATCGTTGTATAAACATTTGCATCAAAAGAAGGAAAAAGTGTTTCTAATTTTGTGTTTGAGTATCTCATTGTTTTCACGTCCGTGCTGTTTACTGCTGCAGTGTTAGCTATGACGGTATTTTCATTTCTTTGCCGAAACACTGCTGTTGAAATATTTAATAAAATGATAGGTTCATTGGTCTAAAATACAGTACTCCGTGAGTGGTGTCGTTTTCGGCTCTTGAAAACAGCCTGAAGATTATTGATATTATATTTTCCAGACCTCAGCATCATCTACTTTAAGAAACTTGCAAATGATGTGAAAATTTTTGAGTGATAAAGTAAATAACTAAGTCAATTCAAGCAGAGTTGCGAACTTCGACGCAAAAATTTTAAATCTAGTGATTTTTTTTCAAATCTAGTGAATTTTTTTGTGAATTTAGTGAATTTTGCAGAGAAGCCTGTGGCAGCACCGCGTCCAAGCATACGTTGAGATGACATCAAGTTTTTTGTTGCTACTCCAGTTGAACAAGACCAGCGCAGCTATTCACTACATATGCTGAGCCATGAGCACGCTGTTGGTCTCAGCAGTGATGTTTAAAGCTAGAGGCCACGATATTGTCACGACGATCAGCATCCAATAATAAGGAATCAATCAATCATTATCTGCTGTTTTTAGGCGAATGGTGTTAACATCGACTTATTGTTTCCTACCAAACCCCAGTCAGGCTTAGTATGGTAAATAGCAAATGCACCATTCCTTTAATAAAGTGGTTTTCAACCTTTTTCATGCAGCGACCCATTTTGCAACCCAATTAAAGTTAACGAGTCCACTCCAAAAATTTCCAGTCATGCATATGAAATGCAGTTGTGTTTGTGCAAAAGTCATCACAATGACTAAAAAATATCGTCCGATATCACTATGTTCAACAAAGACTCATTTATTAACTAGTGCATATGGCAGCATCAGTGAGAGAGGCCGTGCCGTGTACAAATCATTCCACAGCACAATTCATTGCAAACTAGATCACTCCCAAGTTGGCTATCGTAATCAAATATCAAATTTACAAACACAGCACATTTTTACGTCACAAAGTTGTTCGTGAGTTGCCAAACGCAACAGTAATGTAATGGTCATAATCCCACTCGAAATTTTGTTATGGTCGTAATCACACTTAAAACAATTTTTGAATGAAAAAAGTAGGAAATCATTTTTGTCAGGTGATCCTATTATTTTGGCTACGACAAAAAGTGGTTCCACAAACGAAATATAAAGTACAGAAGTGATTACGAATATTCTCATCAGAAGATTTCGCGATCCCTAGAAAAAAGGCAAACGACCGCCAGGTTGAAAGACACTGCTTCAATAAATACCCAGAACATTAAATCAAGTCGGCTTCATTCTTCAAATGGAAAGCACTGTAATTTGTTGAATAGCAGCGACAATTTCAGCAACTGATGGCGACACCCTCGGATCAGCGTCTCGTATAATTACCATTAAAGTGACTTACGTCTGCAAGAAAGTCATTTACTCAGGCAGAAAGTGTTACACAATCCTTCATGGAGATAGCAGCACAAGATATTCATGTAGGAACCAATTGCTGTGACCCGCAGGGTTGAGAAAAGCCCGTTTTTTATTAAAAAAAACAACTCACCTGCTTTTTTTGTTTTTTTTTAAAAAAACAAAATTTTGTTCTTTTTTAAGGAAAATGGAAAAACCTTATTCTTAATTGTTTTCATTGCACCATGCAATATCCTTATTTCAGAATTACACACACAATAATAACTTGTTATACTTATTATGCCATTCAATTTTGAGGGTAAAAAAATGTACCCCATCTTTGTTTTCGCAAAATTTTAGTCAATTCACTCCAAAGTGGTAAGGCTTGGCAAGAATGCACACAGCAAACAAAGAAAAACCATTTCCACACAAACTCTGCAGTTTCACATCAAGTTTATCTGCTTGCCATACTAGTTCAGCATCTGTAGCAGGGATCACCAATTTTCTTAAAGCTGACAGCTACTTCTTGTGTGTGGATTAATACAAAGAGCTACAGTTTGATGCACACTTCTGAAATAAAATTGTTGCTCAATTTACCTTTCATTATTTCAGTATTAACAATTAAGATATTCCGCAATGTGAAGACACTGATCATGTTCATGTTATTTTTAGAGCAGGCCCGCAGGCAGTAGCGCAGCCAGCCCGAAATCTTTTTTGGGGGGCCAAATATTTTGACTTCCAACGAGCAACAGTATTTTGTTAGGGACAACACCTCTCAAAGCGCAAAACGACAAGAAATTTGGGGGCCATGCCATTTGGCTATGCCTATGCCCGCAGACAACCTGCTTGGTCCTTACGGGCGACCTGGTGCCCGTGGGCACCACATTGGTGACCCCAGATTTTTAGAGTGTTTTTTTCAAGATATGATTTGGTATGGTCCAAAATCAGAAAAAGTTGATAGATGCACATAAGGCAGAAATACTGGTTAAAATATACTGTATGTGCAGAGCTGAGAAAGATAACCATCACAAACTGTTTAATTTATTATTTTTTTCAAATCCTTCAAATTTCATTGCTGTTCATTTTGTTTGATTAAAAAAAGTTAAAGTTAACTGTACAAGTGTGCTGCATATTTTATTTTTTACCTCTTAGTAGATTTTTTCAAACAAAAAATAAAACGTGGGTTTTTTCAAGTGGGCTTTTAAAAAAAAAACGAGTGGGTTTTTTTGAGTTGGGTTTATTTACAACAACCCTGGTGACCAGTAACACGGCCAAGAATTTTGCTCTTGACGGGACAGTCATTGATTTCGTCAGACACTGACGTCTTTCTAACAGTTGGAAATTGATCCAAAGCACCAGTAAAAATCTTAGCAAGTTTTGTTTCAAAATCACATTGTTCAAGCGTATATTTCAAAATTTTGAAGAAGATATCTACAATAACATCCTGTTGAGTAGGAGAACCCTACAGACGTTCGACAATGTCCGCGTGCAAGTGAGAAGAAACAGAATCTAGAGCAGACTATCATCGAAACAGCCAGCTGCTGTGTACACAGTTTGACAGATAATTTTGAAGCTTACTTCCCCAAACAACTGTCGCGCTACAGAATTACGATGAAAGCTGTGAATTTTGAGTCTCTTCGGCGAACAGCATCCACCGGGGCAATTGGGCACATATCTAAAAAGCGACCTATGCCAACAAGAATTTATTAACCTTGGAAAACACGCTGAATTATGGGTAAGAGCCCTCGCAAAGACCTCGAAATCCAGACGCTCGAAGTTTTTGTGCAAAATCCAACCACCTACTTGGTCTAAAAAGGCTTAGTGGCTTGGTAATTGATTGATATTACGACAGGAAAGAGGAGTTGTCTTCTTAGTGGGGTACTATATGACCTAAGGCGAGGAGCGTTTGGGATTGGGGCCAGGTGTTGTGTCGGATTGGTCTAAAATCGCAGGAAATATTCAGCAATAACCAAGCCATTAGTATAATTACTGACTTTGAATAAAAAATTATGTTCTTTGCACATTTTGTTCTTTTTATTTTGCAGTAGGTATTCGTCATTTTGGTTATTTAAAGATGCCTACAGCGTTTTTTAGAGTCTAATCCGATTTTACGGCTATTCTTCAGCAACGTCAGTTATTTGTGCGAATGAAATTTTCGTTGAAGAAAAGAGTGCGAACCGTTTTTCTAAAGGTTGAAATGCACTGGTTTAGGGCGTTCAATAAGACTTCGAAAATGCCGGACTAAAAACTTTGCTCATCTTCTCCGCGTGTTTTTATCGTTTTTTCGTGACGCGATAAACGATAATTATTAAATCACAGACGCATGAAAACATCACTGGCACTAGGGCTTACGTCTGGTACTTTGACGAAACCGAACATTTGTGGTAGAATCGAATGATTGGTCAGCTTCACTGTGTACACGACCGACTCGTTTATGCCGCAGTATCCGAAGTCTACGTCATCCACGTCAAACTCCAGGTCCGATGACGTCACAATGGCGTTGACCGTGAACTGAACCGGCCGCGTTTGATCCGCTACGCGGATCACGAGCGGGGTCTCCAGGACGCCGGTTTCGGGGTCAAAAAGGCCGCACGAGTCCTCGGCAAGAGTTTGCCTGCGACAACAAGTTTTTCGCAATATTTTCTACTCGAAGCCGACGACTTCGTTCAGCTTCTCCTCGAAGTTAAACCAGGCCCGTAGCCACGGTGGGAAGTGGGGGCAATGCCCCCGAAATTTGTTTGGTGCCCCTCAAATTTTAGTTGTTCCCAGAAATATATTTTTTTCAACACATAATAAAAACAAAAATATTTCCCCCCTAAAAATGAACTTTGCCCCTCCAAGCATTTAAAACCTGGATACGGGCGCGTGAGTTGAACGTCCATTTACAATTTTAACCGCAACCTTCGAACCGACCAGTAGAACTAAATTTAAAATGTGGCAACAGGAATTAAACAAAAAACTTCAAATTAATAAAATTAAAATGAAAGCAATTAAAGCTTTACAGGTTTTGACAATTTGCAAATCAAAGAAACAGCAATTCGACCTTTTGTGAAACGAGCATACTTTTCGAAGTTGACTAGTTTACGTAACACTACGCCGCGCGGACCAGCGCAGAGCGCATGCGTTAATCGTTGCGTCTCATGTGTAGGGCGCTTCGCCTGTGTCGTGACAAATACGTTTTCGTGGCTGCTTTTATTTTTGTTTAGCTTTAAACTTTTCAAGAAAAACGAGAGTAAACAAGGAAGAGAACTGCTGATTAAATTACACGTAAGTGCAGTGAGTTTGAACGGGAACAGTACACTGGTCCAAAACACAGCACATTTCACGTGTAAGATCAAAAGCGACATGAAAAACACAACGAATTTCTAAATTTTTCCAAAAACAAAACAGGTGAGGATATTGTGAAGAGACACAGAAATTTTCAAAAGACGCTTCACCGCTCACAAAGAAATTATTAAAACAAATAAGTGAACAAGCACACCTCGGCAGGAACTTTAGTTGCGCGGTGAAGTTCGACTTCGCTTGGATGTATCCTGTCTTGGGCAGCAGCTCCAAGTGTCCTCGAAGCTCCTTCGGAACCTCGAAGTTAAGGCGCAATGCAGTGTTCGCCCTGATCATGAACACAGGTACATTACGATTTGAGGAATGAAGATCACGGGTGAATTCCCTGTACCGAGAACAAGCTTACAAATGTTCTGGTTCAACTCGGATGGCGATTCGCCCCAAATAGGACTAAATTATGAATCGCTCAAGATATATCGCAACTAACCTCATAGTTGCCATAGTTACGACGATCGATATCTGAAATTAACTTAAACAGACCCAAAACTTAGTAGTGCTGAGAAGAAACCGGTAATTTGACGCACACGTGCTAAGGTATGGCAGGAAACCAATGCCCTGTTCTTTTCGATGAAACAAACTTCGCTCCATCCCAAAGCACACCTGTGGGCATCAGCATCAGTATGAAAGCTAGCGTATACTATCAGTCACAGGTATAGGATCAGCCTGATCGGATGCTACATGGACGTTGTGCGAGCGACACTGCGATCACCTGTTGTGGACGATGATCTGGTCTTGATAGAGGCGATCGTACATGCATATCTTCAGATCGATGTTCTGTGAACGAAAGGAAAGTATGATAAACTTATGATCAGCTCCCCCGGAATTACGCGAGTTCAGGGCGAAGCATGTGGCCATTCAGATTGAAATTTAGGAAAAAATAGCTTCAAGCAAGAACAGAAAATTATTCAAACTACATAATGTGTAATTTTAAAAAAATTCAAATTAAAAAAACTTGAAATTAAGCAAAGTTAGCTTAAAGCGAAAACAATGGAACACCATGAAGCAAAAAATGACCATGCAATTAGTTTTCACTTTTCTTAAACCGTCACCAACCGACATTTTGTGAAAAAGTTGCAACCAACAGCAAGTTGAGACAACTATTGTTTGTTGTGAGGCTCGACAACCACTCGATTTCGCGGGATTTCAAACAACCCACCGGCTTTTCCAGCCACACCGGGACATCGATGGCGACGGCGGACGCTTTGATCTCCAGCTGCAAGTTGGAAAACAGACGCGCCATTGTTAGAAATTTCAAAAACATTGCTGAAAAGCTGTCAATTTTCGTTGGTATTTAAGAAAAGCCTAAGACGCAAGGTTTCATTGCATTAAAACGTGGGTTCAGGTCTTTGAAACACGAAGAATGAGGAAGAAGGGTTCCTGAAAAAAATGTCACAAGCAGTGTTTCCCTCTAAGGTTAGCAAAGGCGCAGTACCACCAGACCATTTGCGCAGCTAGATCTGATTCTCGCGCACCTGCAACATTCTGAATTTGATATCGTGTATACTGTATGTCGCATAGCCCTTGTGAATTCTCGTTCTTGCGCTCTTGCAACATTCCAAATTTAATATCGCATACATGTCGCATAGCCTTGTAACGCTTGAAACGGTTTACTGGTTGTGCGTCTGCATGGTTGCATAATTTGCATGCGCACTACAACAAACATTTGCGCAGGGTAAAATTTTCTTAGAGGGAACACTGACCACAACTGAAGTTCTCAAAAAATCGGGGCAAGAATAGGATGTACAGAATAAAAGCAAATACTGCTGGACACATTTCAAGTTCAAGACTTGCGGTCGTCCTGAAAAGGCGCGCATTAAAGACATGAAACAAGTCTCCGCTGTAAATCAAAACGAAGCTGTGCCTGACGTGGGACGCGTGCTTTCGTCCGTACTCTGCAAACCACGAGCAGGAAACTAGACGTTTTACAAGACGCTTTATGTGTGCGGACAGAACAAGAACCCACCGGTGGGGAGTGCATGTCCGTGAACGAGATGCGGAATTTGGCGTGGATGTCCCCGGGAATGCAAGGGGCGAAGACGATGTCGAGACAAACGGACGAAAAAGGTTCGATCTCTCCGCTCATTATCTGCGAAAGAAATGCAAGAAAAACGTTCGATCTCTCGGCTCATTATCTGCGAGAGAAATGCAAGAAAAATGTTCGATCTCTCCGCTCATTATCTGTGAAAGAAATGCAAGAAAAAAGTTCGATCTGTCCGCTCATCATCTGCGAGAGAAATGCACAAGTAACAAGTGAATAACTTCAACGACCGGCCAAGGAAATCGTTAAAGACGTCACTAACACAAAAAGACGTTTGAAACAGGTTGACATGGACCCGTTCATTGAAAATGGATAAAAGCATTCACAAGAAAACAACAACAACAAAAACGCTGAGGGAATTGCAAACACAGCCGCTGTTCTAAGTCGTCCTCACCTCTCCAACCTTCATTTCTTCAGGAAGAGCAGCATACTCTGTGGCTGGAGTTGCAAACGTGATCTCATCACCGTCTCCCCTGGTGTATTCTGCACGAATTTTCCGCAAAAACATCAAGCAGAGGAATGCGGTGTGGCCTGCTGTGTCGTGACCTGCTCGCACGATTGCTACTGGAGTCAGAACTGCTAGTTTGTATTAAATTTGTTCGTTCTTTTACCGTTTCTGCTTTTTTGCGCGTGAAAAACATCAATGAGACCGTTGGCAGGTTAGAGTTTCCTTGAAACTGTTGGTAGAACTTCGCAAGCAAGAAACATTGCACCAAACGCATTCACACTTCGCGAGAGAGACTTTCGCGCTTAGGCAACAATCGCGAAAACAGGCCGGCGGATAGTGCCAAAGAGCTCGATATTGGAAAATAGTAAAAAGGCGGCAAGTCTTTTGTTGCTCAGCAAATTCATCTCTTCCTGGTGGATTTTGAAAACCACGGCAAAAAATTCTTAGCAGCCAATGAGTGATGTGTGTTAGTCATAAGTGACATGTCGACAAAAAATCTTTCTACGCGTTTGGCATTGAATGCGATTCTGAGATGCTCTTACACTGTACTTCCAAAAACATTAATTCAACTGCAAATCTATTACAACTTCATGACAGACTTTCATGACACAAGACAAGCGTCATATCGAAATTATTCCGTTTCAAGATTGAATTCTTCACAATTTCAAAAAAGGCGTGATGTGTTTTGTACCCAACTGCAGAATGTATTGCCTTGGAAATAAGACCAAACCATTTCCCACACCATCATTAGGTCCAGTGATTCCGCACTGCTAATGATTATACCTAAGGCTGAACCCCGGTCGACGCTTGGTTGGCAGATGGCTTGCCACTCTTGTGTTCGCCCCGATGAAGTTGACTGCACCGTCAACGAAACGTTGGCAGTATCCGTTTTATCTGCCTTTTACTTTTCATTAATGCACCAGTTGAGCTTTTGATATTCAGCAAACCACTTCTGTTGAGTTTTTCACGGGTATTCATGTGCTGTATAACTTGGTGTATTAGGCTGTATCAAATCCAAGTGAAATAACATTTTTTCTGATGGCAATAGGCTACGACCAAAGCCTATTTCCTGTGTAAGCATACCCTTTGGCTTGTTTACCATTTCTGACGTCATAACTGTATCAATTATGAGCAGAACGTAAAACAACCCTTAGGTATTTCAAGATTTCAATCACACATGATGTTAATACTCATCAATTCTTTGTTTGGTGGTTGTTTTAGACTATGAAAGACAGCAGCTTCATCTTTTGCAGACAGATTCTAAATATAGCCTGTCAACCATTTGCCAATAAAGTTTCTGCCTAGATACGCTAAGATTATTGTCAAATCTATGTACTACACACTAAAATTTCGGTCAAAATCTGTCTGATAAAAAACTACTTATCATAAAACCAGATGTAACCAACTCAACCTAAGCTATAGTCTACGCGAAATCTAATTCAGATATTGTAATTCTTTAGGTTTCAGAACATTTCATTGGAGTAGCCATGTATAGCTATTGTCATGTGGCAAATTAGTTGGTAGTTTTATTGGGGTGTGCCTCGATATTATACTGCGGTAGGCCAAGTCAATGGAATCATGTTCGTAAGTAATACGCCAGTCAGCACGTATTGCAACACAACAACTCAGTATTGATTTCATCAAAAATCCCGGCTAGCATTAAAATTTTCAAGTTTTTGCCTATGTCGCCTATGAAATTACGTGTTGCCTTCCGCGACTCTTCGGAAAGCCAGTTTAACTCTATAGGAGCACCAGCCACTCACAAAAATGCTTTCCTTGCATGTTTTCTCCAACAAAACTTCAGCATCGTTCGTTGCTTCCGTGTTTGATCTCTAGTTTTTTTGTGTGTCTACAGTATTTAACCCTGTTTTTTGTGTATTTGTGTCTAGTGCTTCTGCTTTTTTTCCGCCCTTGATGTCGCCAATCTTTGTTTTCTGTGCACTTGTGTTCACGGGTCGCGCCATCTTACGTTTCCAACCGACCCGAAAACTGTTGAGCAGCGTTCCTGACGGACCAGCCTTCCCTGCTGCTGCGCCAGTGAAAATAAACGAACCATCCGAGAAAGCAGAGCAAAGCATTCACAGCACTAACCACCGTGCTGCTCGAAATCTCCGGATTCTTCGTAATGCTCCAATATCATGTCTTGGTTTTCAGAAACTTTCAATGAAGACCTGTCTCCTGTTCGCGGTAGACCTGCGATATTTTAAGTGCAGTTAAACCTTTCCTCAGGGTGAGAGGAGGGATTCGAATCACCCGATCTAACTAGAAACACACTTTCATTCCCATAACAACCAAGTCCGTTTAGCGGGCAACAGGTACACGATTAACTTTCGATGAAAACTCCGACGTTACCTGAAAATTTGATAAAAGTTTCAATTAGGACTTTGTTCAAGCGTCATGGAGCGACTGCGTTGAAGTGGCATCTTCATCGACATACGACGCTTAGGACTGATGCTGAACACGAACAGGTTAACATCAGTAACGCCCTGCTCACCTCCGCTCACGGTCAGTCGCTTGGATTTTGCAGCAGTATCCGGCTGGACAGTTGACACTGCTTTCAATGCTTCTGACTCCTCATTCGACACACCTGGAGTCTCCGCAGTAGTCTTAAAAACATTTCAAGCGTCAGTGCGACGTGACAAGCGTCAGTGCGACGTGACAAGTGTCAGTGCGACATGACAAGTGTCAATGCGATGTGACAAGCGTCAGTGCGACGTGACAAGTGTCAATGCGATGTGACAAGTGTCAATGCGACGTGACAAGTGTCAATGCGACGTGACAAGTGCCAATGCGACGTGACAAGTGCCAATGCGATGTGACAAATGCCAATGCGACGTGACAAGTGTCAATGCGACGTGACAAGTGCCAATGCGACGTGACAAGTGTTAATGCGGCGTGACAAGTGTCAATGCGACGTGACAAGTGCCAATGCGACGTGACAAGTGCCAATGCGACGTGACAAGTGTCAATGCGATGTGACAAGTGTCAATGCGATGTGACAAGTGCCAATGCGACGTGACAAGTGCCAATGCGACGTGACAAGTGCCAATGCGATGTGACAAGTG
>Ga0210059_1014013_pt1 | contig 11901 bp, 10 predicted proteins | sample Ectturendosymbi2_FD_188042 | JGI IMG/M metagenome (GOLD analysis project Ga0210059, IMG submission 188042) | Ecteinascidia turbinata endosymbiont from Florida, USA - Sample 2 (SPAdes) (version 2) | ecosystem: Host-associated > Tunicates > Ascidians > Unclassified | place: Key West, Florida... | reverse complement strand
GTCGCGTTTCAGAGAACCTTGTGTTTCAGCTTGCTGTGCCAAACTGATCCCATCTAAAGAGTAATTGAGTTCTGAGATGTAGACGCTACTCCGACACCAAATCCGTGTTGATCGAACAAAACTAGGAATTCGTTGATTCTTGCTGTACTTTTTTCGTTTAATTTATTTGGAAATGGGTCGTGGAAGAAAAGGGTTTCACTCCCAAATAATTAATTTAGCCGCCTGGAACGTTACCTTACGTCAAACAAATGCGATTTATTTGAAAGCAGACTTTCCTCAGGCCGGTGCGTGAGTGTTCATTGCTAATAAGCAAATGAGATGCGACCGTTCCTACAAACTGAAACTCACCCAGGTGTGGATTGCATTTAGAAGTAAAGAGCAGCTTCCACGAAACACGGAAGTTTTTCATGCGGTTTGTAATAGACCAGAACCAAATTTTGTCGACAGTTAATCGATGCTGACTTTCAGTCTTGTGTCCGATATTCCAAAACCGCTTATCTCCTTGACTTTCATTTGGAAAAATTAAAGTCAGATCAAACAAATGTTTTCTGCTCGTGACTAAAACGTTATTTGTTGGTTCTGATCCAATGGAAATGTTGCAGTGAAAACCACTCTGCTTTGTTTCACGGGACACAACCTGCGTTGTCACGGTAGATTGGCCAGGGATGGTGTTAAAAATCGGGTGAATGGTTTGTGGTTTGCGAATGTTATCGTTTGGTCCACCAGCCTTGAACATGCAAGCTGAAGCGATGCACGTCTTACCATTTCGTATTACTCGATAAAATTTCCCAGTCGACAACAAATAGTAATTTTTAGGATCAGTGGTCTGTTTTGGATCACTGATCAGTGTGGATCAGTGTTACCCCCTGTAACCATTAGAGCTCGACCGATACATCGCCATTCCGATATATATCGGCCGATATGACGTTGACGCCCAGGTATCCTGTCAGCAAAGTTATGCCGATATATATCAGCATTATTAGCACCTCCAACCCCAGTGCCCAGTGAACGAGTTATAAGTACTGCTGGGTTTGTTTACGATGACAAAAGGTGGTCATTGCAAGGATACTATACTTCCTGAGCGATGACTTGAAGTATAATTGTCAAATTTTGATTATGTAATCATTATTTTGAAAAAATGTAAAGATTTCCGTGCATTTCGTCAGTTGTGAGCTATTCCCTTTACTTGCGAGTTGGTTTAATGTGCGTTGTAATGTCTTTTACCTGTAGTTTGAGTCATGCAACAACATCGGTTATTGGTAATGAAAACTAAAAAGCATCGGTATCGGCTCAAAAAAGTCTTATCGGTCGCGCTCTAACCAAAATACATCTTGATTATGGAGGCTGGAGAACTTCTGAATTGTAAAGTTCGTTCCATTTTTGGAACACGCTTTATCATTAAAATCGCACGGTGTCAAATGACGAAGGTTTTTATGTCGTCGTTTTATCAAAAACAGCGAAATTCACGTAGTGCATCTGTGTGCGATTCAAACTTGAAACTAGCCATATTTGTTTCTTGGTTTTTGACGCAAGGCTTCGGCGTTTGCAGGCATTTACCGGGTTGACATGGCGTCCGACACCAAAGTGCCATTACACAAGCCCGACTACACCATCACTGTTTACGACTACGACTTCGAGACGGACAGCCTCTACTGGGCAAATGGAAGCAGTGTCTACGTCACCAAGTACAACACCACGGGTAAAGTTATGTTTGCTTGCACGGCTAGAAATAGCCCTTGCAGTGAGTGTTATGTTCACAGAGTCTTCTTCCGCTGCTTTGATGTGCGAAAGCTAAAGGCTGTGCTGAAAGCCACAGGAGAGTTATCTTCAAAGTTTCCCAAGTTATTTGATGGTATTTGTTTTGAGTCCAACTTTTTGCGTTGATCTGCTAGTACCCAGAAGAACAATTTCAAGTAATGCACCTCATGACTGGTACTCTCAACTGATGGCTTCGAATCATTGTTTTTGTCATGCCTTCTTCAGGAATTGTTTTGCAAGTTTCATAGCTGACAAATGTACTTGAGTATTTGTCAAATTTTCTCTTTATCAACGCGATGCTTTCGCAAACCTGAAGCGCCGCGTTCGATCATCGCTATAAAGTCAGTGGAAGAACGATCACATCAGAATTTGCTAAAACGGAAAATTCTCGTCGCAAATTGAACAGCTAACGAACTCGGCTGATATCGAGTCTTGCTTCCAGCCTTACTCCAGGTCATCCAAAACCTGCAGGAAAGGTCGCGACATGTGAGTGTGTGAGGAAAAAAAAACTCTGTCTGGAAACACATCTTTTCGACAGGTTTCATGACCAAGCCTGTCTTCACCGCTAGTGATGGGAGCCAAGTGACGGATATTGCTGTAGATTGGATGGGGCGCAATATCTACTGGTTGGGGACGTCTGTTTCAGTGACCACCATAGATGGGAAAGCGACAAAAAAGATTCCAACCAGCAACTGCACAGGCACAGTCACGAGCATCGCTTTGGACAGCGACAAAGGATATGTCTACTTCACATGTAAGGTTCACAGTTTGTGACATGTTGATTGGTTGTGGCATGCCGCAGTGCAACGCTGTTCTCCAATTATGTCAATTTGCCGGTATGCTTCTTTTGACAAATATTGATCGTTAGTACTAAGATCGTTGGTACTTGGTACTAAGAATTGCTGAATACAGCTGCGGTAGTTCGGGGACCTCAAGTGACGTCAGTACCGGTGATGACGTCGTTTTCTTACAGGCGTCTGATCGTCACTGACAGTAATGCACGTCTGACAAAGGTACTGAAAGTGCAGGGTCTTTTGAAAATGACTTGTTACCTCGAACCGGGTGAAACTGGTGTCACCTTCAGTCTAGAAAGATTTCAGCTACACTCATGTGAACAGTAACTTACCTGGGCGCGATAACGTTGGAGTTCTGCAGCACGCATCAAGTAGTTTTGTTTGTCTCGGTATGCAGTTTGTTTGACTCTGAACGTGCAATTATAACAATACAAAGTATGTTTTCGCTCGCCAGCTTCATGTTGTTTGAGTTCATGGATATAAACAAACATCCTATCGCAGCCACTTCTCGCACTTCAGAAAATGCAGTGCCGAGAACACTTCTTAAGGCAGAGGTCTCAAACATGCGGACCCCATGTGACCAGCGAGGGCTTTTTGTGCGGCCCGCCATGCTTTTTGGGAATTTTCAAATAATTAACATTTACGCTATTTAGTTTATTCACCGGTGTTTTAAAAGTCCTCGGCTAACGAGTGAACATTCATTTTAAACAAACGTATAGACGGCCAGAAATGATTTCCGTATTACTCATGATAACTTTAGCAGCGAATAAGATATAAAAGCTGTTTCTAGTAAGGTTCAGGTACCGCCATTGTTGCGTCAGCGTCGCAATGCGGCCCTCGGTTTACATTATAAGTCTTCGATTGGCCCTCGGAGTAATTTGAGTTTGACACCCCTGTCTTAAGTTGTAACTAGCTAAGTTAATCCGTTGATCCCTGCGGCGTTGTGCGACATTTGTGTCAGGGTTGCTATGCGGCGTTTCTATCAAAACTCTGTGGTTTCGTGACAGGCGACTCCACGGTTAAGGGCGGCGTCTTCAGAATGATGATGGATGGCGCCAACGTAACCCGCATTGTGCGACGTAGCCGTTACGTCGGTTCATTCCTATCATCCCGAATCCGCGGATTGACTTTTGACGCTACCAGCGACAAACTGTTCTGGACTTTTGGCGGTAATCTTGAAAGCAGTTCAACAATCGACGGAATTCGCAATGATCTTTATTATGGGAGTAAGTGGATTATTTGGTAACAAGGTCTTTTGTGTTTTTTTGTCATATTCGTTTGGATTTCTTAGTGTATTGGTTGCCTTCTGAAAGCCATTCCGATTTTCATTTTGGCTCTGAATGAGATCCATCAAAACTGCATTCGCAATATCCGATGCGCTTGTAAAAAAACTTATCCTGCTTTCAGGTCAAACTATAACGTAGCAACTTTCAATGTCATTAAGAAACAAGTGAAGAGTCCATATGTTATATGGAGATCAATGTGTCTTTTCAATGCCAACCGATTTGTTTGAAAGACACAGTTGTTTTTAGCACTGTGTCAGAAATAGTGCTTACTCGGTTGAACTGATTTCGCTAGTAATTTGCTACTTGGGTGTATTGCCAGAAAAACGACTTTGTCAACAAATCCCTGTTTGCACTGAAAGTTGTTGGTGCGTGCTTCGTTAAATAGGTGTTCATCGGAATCTTCCTTCGGGCAAAAAGAAAATCGGCAAAGTATAATTTGGCTCGAAATATCGGTAAAAGTATAACCACCGTGCAGAAACCTAAAACTAAAACCGTTTAGAAGCATTTACTTCTGAAGCGAAAAGTTTTAAGAAGCACTTCTGGTAAATCATCTCATCAGCGCAAATATGTGGCTGGGCCGATTTTCGTTTTTTATCACCAGCATTTTTGGGTGCGAGCGATACGTTTAATTTAACAAACCATAATTTGTGCCGTAAACTGTAAATTGCAACGTCAGAACTCCGTAATCGTTAACACCTATTTTCGTAAACCTGTTGCCAAGGCTACAACTCAGCCCGCCAGACGTCTGTGTACAAGAACCGGGTGTATTGGTTGAACGATCGCCATGACGTCCGGTATGTGGACAAGTACACTGGCGGCACTTCCCACAATTACCTGCAGAGCATCGACATTACATCTGGTCGAGTGTTTGGAATGAAGGTGAGGTGCTGCAATGTGTTGGTTCCACGCATTTTGTTACCGACGCATGACAGTTAACTTTTGTTTCATATTCATAGCTTGGTCGTCGCCTCCCTTTCAGTTCGACGCGATTACGTCGGAAGTGCTCAGCGTTTTCACACCTGTTCGTGCGAAATAAAAATCTCCATTGCGAGAAACAGCCGACTTTCCGTCTTAATTTTGTGCGAATTTTTGTTGAGTATTTGTGCGGGCAAGGTCAGCTCCTGATTCCCATCTTCAGGTGCTCAACACGCATTCTTAACCGCGTTATCGACTCTGATAAGGAAGTCTGCTTGATCACATACATTCACGTTTTTTGTCGTGTTTTTGCAACGGTCATGTTTCAATGCATTGTAGAAGTTGTCTATGTATGTTTCTTACCGAATCATCATTTCAAGTGCAAAGCCAGGTGTGGTGGTTCCGCTCAAAAGCAGACCGCGCAGTTCTTTACACTGTTCTCCATAACAATGTTTTCATCTGCTGCCTGTTGCATGGCTGCAAAACGTCACAAGGGGCCTTATGTGATGTAACAATGAAACAGCTTTCATTCACCTCCACCTCGGCATGTGCTGCCTGGTGTCGCTAGGCATAGAGCACGTTCAACGTTTCTCTCGCTGCGCGCCTTAATCTTTGGCAGCAGCTCATTAATAGCTCGTGCTAATTAAAGCCTTCGATATGCTTCATTGACGCAGAATGTGGGACGATTTGATTGTTGTTATTTCCCACCTGTGGCTGGCACAAACCACATTCTTGCCCCCAGTCAGAACTCTACGAATAAACGTGTATTGTTACGCCACAGTGGACGACACACATGATTTCGTAATTTGAAACCCAGCGTATTCGTAGTTCTATGAGTGTGGGACTAGGAAAATGTCATAGAATTCTCCAAATCGTGGCAGTTGCTAACTGCGTTTGAAGCCAGTCCATTCGGTTGCATCGTTGGTGTTAGACATTCATGAATATACTTTGGTAAAAACACGTTGAATGCTGTGACTCAGCATCAGTCTTTGTGCTTTTGCCACCACCTGCAGGCTGCGTCAAGAGCAAAGGAGAAGTTTTGTTTAGTCTCATCAAACACAGCAAGTTTCTTAGCGAAGTCAGTACCTTGCCGTACCGTTATAATGATTGTTTAATGTCACTCTCCACTTACGAAGCCGACAAGTTTGTTGTAAATATTCGCGCGGGCTGCTGGTGTGCAGACTTTCAAGTCCGCCTTGTTGCTCATGTTACGAGTCGTTTTGGCCGTGTCTTGAGAAGTGGGTCCTTGTGGAAGCGAGTAGATATGACGTTTAATGGCCGTAGCGAGCACTACAAGTCGTTCGTTCTCCAAGTGTATTTCATTTTGCGCGTGCCCTGAAGGAATTTACTATAGACTGTAATCGGAAAGGATTTATTCTGTCAGCGCGCTGCTTGAATTCTCCAATACTGTCTGAGAAAGGCAATATTTTGCAAGCAACCTTTTCTAACATTCATTACAGATTTGTTGTCAATATTGAATGACTTCGTTCTCTGTGAAGGCCACCGATCGCTTTATGACCGAACAATGATGCTTGTGTGTCATCGATCGTTCTCAACATAGCTTTGTCTATTCTATTTCTTTGCGCTGTTCACTGCATTGCGCCAAGGTCCGACCATGGACCACAGAGTGCTGCGACTGTTAATAAAGCGGCAGAGCCAAGAGCTCCCACCTCCGCACCAGCAGCGTATATATGCTGTTTACCCACAGCACATTACGACCAATGCGGTTGACTGTTGCAGATTTTCACTCGCCGATCTCAGTCTGGAGCGCGGTCAAGCCCTTGCGCAAGTCACAAGTGCAGCCAGATATGTGTTCCTACCCTCGGAAAAGATAAACTGGTGAGCTTCTCGCAGTGTTTGCCCTTGTTAATGTAGATTTCACTCATTAAGTATTGAATACTTGAAGCTCATGTTGAAAAGATGTATTCATTTCGTTTTAAAGAAATCGGTTTCAGAACGTTATCAAAGTTCGGCTGCAGCATTCATTGATCATATCCCTGTCTCGATAAGCTTGCTTCTGCCCACATCAAGTGCAGATATGCCGCTATTTCGTTAACATGAACATTTAACTCCTGCAGTTTATAACCTTGAATTTGACAGGGTTTCGCCCCCATTGGCCATATGTTGAACGAGTGTCAACTATTAGTCACTGGTTAAAAGAATCATGAATTCACGTATTCTTCACCCCTTCACTGTCTTGCACAGTGGTTCCCAAACTATGCGCAGCAGCACACTGCTGCGCCGCCAGATGTCGTTAGGTGTGCCTCAAAAAATATTGAAATTAAAATCAATCAAGTAGAGTTTCTAAAATTCCACCCTGCCGACTTCTGTCAGTACAGCACGCTATCGATATTGGTGGTAGTAATTCGATACGCGGCACAGTGCTACGACAATCAGGCAATAGCTATTTTTGTGCTGCAATGAAATGTCACTCACTGCAAGAGGCCAAGATGTGTTTGACATATTATCTGCTTACCTTGAAAAATGGAATTTATCATGTAACTCGTGCGTTGGAATATGTACTGATGGGGCACCATGTATGATCGGCAGTATTAAAGGTTTTGTATCACTCGTACAAAGAGAAACTCCTAATGCTGTACAAACTCACTGCTTCCTCCATAGAGAAGTACTTGTTTCAAAAACAGTACCAGATGAATTAAATCAAGTTTTAAAGCTAGTTGTTGAAATAGTTAATTTCATCAAAACAAGACCATTGAAGTCTCGTTTATTTGAGAAAATTTGTGTTGATATGGACTCTCAGCACAAACGTTTGAATATGCACACTGAAGCGAGGTGGCTGTCAAGAGGAAAGGTGCTCTGTCGTGTACATGAAATGCACAAGGAACTACATACAGTTTTCAAAACAGAAAAACATGAACGCATCTGTGAATATCTTCAATGTGAATTTTGGCTTTCAAGACTGGAATATCTGGCAGAGATATTTGCACATCGTAATAGCCTCAACACAAGCATGCAAGGTAGAGAAGAAAACATCCTTACTCCATCAGATAAGCTGGTTGCATTTAAAAATAAAGTTGCAATTTGGAAAAACAGAGCTAAAGATGGTAATTTTGAAATGTTCCCTTTAGTACAAGAAAGCTGCATAAAGAAAATGAATCTCATTGTATTTTAACACTTGACAACTCTGGAAGAAAAATTCAACTTCTATTTCCCATCACTGAATTGATGAGTATGACTGGGTTCGAAATCCTTTCATAGAGAGTTCATCTAACACTGGTCTTCTATTATGTGAAGAAGAGGAGTTGGCATGTATTTCTAGTGACCGTGGACTTACAATCAAACATGCTGAGATACCTATAGATACATTTTGGATTGCTGTCAAAGATGAATACCCTTCATTAGCTAAGAAGGCTTTGACCATTTTGATGCAGTTTTCAACATCATATCTATGTGAACTTGGATTTTCAACACTCCACAATATAAAGTCCAAAAAACCAGAGCGGCTGTGTTGTATTGAAGAAGAAATGAGGGTTTTTCTCTCTGAAATACGTCCTAACATTGAAACCGTTGCCAAAAAACATCAATCACATGTATCTCACTGACAGATTTGTTGCACTCTTGTCATAAAGACGCAAGTACACTAAATTTCCTGGGAACTTAAGCAATATTGTCTTGATTTTTCGTTAGGATATGGAAAAATTACATATTCAAAAAAATTTTTTATTCAGATGTTCGAAGTGCGCCGAATAATTTCTGTTTTCTGAAATGCGCCTTGAAAGAAAAAAGTTTGGGAACCACTGGTCTTGCATAAAGCAAATCAACGCTAGTCACATCGTTTCGTGCTGTGGTATTATCGAGCGTGCGTGAGACTGAAGTTTATTGTCTGAGATGTGACGACTCGTGTCAGTGATACGGCCCAAGTCGCGTTTTCAAATTAGTCGCATTTTTAAATGCTCGCCTTCATCACGATTGAAAACTCGAACCTGATTCAGCATCAATTTGTGAACATGGAGCAAGAGTTTAATGTTTCGTCCTATAAGTCTTTTAATAAAAAACAAGTGGCTTGTAATGAATCTGTATGTGGATAACTAGAACATACGCGATTAGCTGTGATGAACAAATTTGACTTGAGTTCTGAAGCCAGAGACTATAACTTGACTCTGGCGCGGTGGCCAACTGATTTGGAATTCAAACCCTTGACTGTGGCGTTTGATGTCTCTTGGATTTTTTAACAGTTTGTGCGAAAAATTTTGAGCGTGTGTAAAACGTCGCGATTATACTTTTCCATCCGTTCTTCGCCCACGCAATCCCCTCGTTCCTTCATTGCTCAAAATCGCCGATCTTTTCTGGCGAGGGCAAAATAAAGCACCTCGCCTTTCAACTGTTTCACAGCTGCACACAGATTGAATTTCTGTTGAAGACACCATCATGTACAACTTACCAGTGAACTTATTTCCAGGGAAAGAGTGCGTTTGAAAACTTTGAGCACAGTAAATCGTTTTGAGACGAATTCATATATCCCCGGACCTTTAACCCCCTCCCCCAACATATCGTTTTGAGACGAATTGAAGTATCCCCCCGACCTTCTAAAATCGTTCGGAGGCGAATTCAAATATCCCCCCGACCTTTTAAATTCAAATATCCCCCCAGACCTTTTCCACATGATTATCAGGCACGCGCCGCGCACCACCCACACCGGACACGACGCGGTGGCGAGCAAGGTTTCGTCCGCAGCGGAGTGCTCTTTGCAGCTCCCACGTTTTACGCAATCCTCACATCGTCTGCCGCGTTTTTTTCCCCAGACGAGCAAATGCCTCTGCAGCAGCGACGGCTCAGTCCAGATCAGCTTCCAGCACGGCAGCGAAGTCTGCCTGTGCCCGAGAGGCCAGGTCATTGTTCACGAAAAGAAACAGTGCGAGGTGAGTGGTCGCCCTTGGTTGAAAGTAATGTGCGCATCGTTCGACGCCGCGTTGTTCAAAAAGAATTGCGACATCGTCGGGTTTCTTCTGAACCTACATTCCTCACGTGAACTCGTCTTCTGTACTGGGTAGATTGGCTGATTGTATTGTGCTATGTTGATTATTGTTGCCAACCAGACCTTTCTCACGTAAATGAGTTTTGTTTCCAATTGCAGCTATATTTAGCGTCATAGAATTTTGAGCCGACCCGATAGAAGTCAGCCGTGAAGTTTTTCAGTTCCCAGTGTTTCAAGTCTTGTGTGCTCCACGAGCAGTGTTCCCTCTAAGAAATTTTTACACTGATCCAATCTTTTTCAGTGGGCGTGAATATTGCAAGGCTGAGTTGGCAGAGTTTTTTAAATGAATTACGAACTTTTTGATTTATCAGATGAAGGATAAAGTCTTATCAAAATCCGATCAAAGTACACATTTAATTCAAATACCTTCTTGTTTTCATGCTTTTCCAGTGTTTTGGGATGTTGCAAGTGCACGAGAATGAGATTTCACTGCGCAGATGTTCTGGTGGTGCTGCGCATCTTGGACGGAACATTGTCCACGGCAGTGCTCTCCTCTCGCTCGTTTTACAAATTAAAAAAATTGCCCAACTTCAATAAATCTTATTCGCCATGCGAGGAACATAAAAGTAGTGTTTTTGGAATCGCTAAACACCTTGTAGTTAGTGAAAAGAAATTGTGAAGAACAGTTGCCAACAACTCGTATTTTGTTCGTCTTAAGGGATTTAGTTCTCTTACGGATAGTTAGCGTCACAACGTTCCAACTTTCGAAGGCGAAATCTCAGAGTTGGTCACGTGCATGGCGCTGGAAAGTGCTGGAAGTTGCGCAACAAGGACAGATAATGATTTGTTTTCATCAGATCAGCCGTTCATAAAATCCCTATAGTTGAGTGTGTGCTTATATTTTTCAACCGATAAGAATTTTTTCTATCGCAATTGGGGGTTTAATTTCAAAACCGCTCTCTCTGTGACGTGACAGGTGGTGGGCAACAGGACTTGCCCCGATAGCGACTTGCTGTGCGGCAACGGCCGATGCATCCCACAAACGTGGAAGTGCGATGGCGAAGACGACTGCACAGACGGGACCGACGAGCAGGACTGCCCGCACAGAACTTGCCGCAGTGAGAGCTTTTTCTGAGAGCGGATCGTTTCGCCGCAGCCTTTCTCTTGTTTATGAATACCAACCTTTAATCAGAAAACCCGTCTGCCCTGGCTCAATAAGAAGTTTCTAAGCTTTTGTCAACAAGCAACATAAATGTAACTTGGCTGTACTTAAAATTTTTATTCTTTGTTCTGACAATGTTTTGCTCTTTTCGACCCGCTAATTTAAAGCTAAACGTCAGCAATTCGGTCAGACGGTTTGTTTTCGCCCCGTCTCACTTGGTGTTAAATCCTGCCGAAGCCAGCTCAGGAAATCAGTCTCTCGGGCTACGTGATCCACGTAGCATAGTTGCCATTGCTACACTGTCACGTAACTTTCAAACATCAGGACCTTGCCTCTTTCCGCCAAGCACAACACGAAAAGGCAACTTGACACAGGTGTTGAGTCATGGACAGCGTGACAATGCGCTTCTGTATCGGCTTGCAACAGCATCGACTTTATTTGCAGGCGACCAGTTCCAGTGCAAGGTTCCCGGTCGCTGCATCATGGCGGCATGGAAATGTGACCATGACGACGACTGTGGCGATGGTTCGGACGAGGAGGGTTGCTCATACCCGAATTGCACCGCGACTGAGTTCCAGTGTGACAACGGGAGGTGTAAACCCCACAGGTTGGCGAATGTTCAAGCTACACGCATTCTCACTGTAGTACAGTGGGTCTTAGAAACTTTTTAATGTCGTTGCCCCTGAGAAGAACCTGATGGATTTCAATTACCCCTTTTCAAAAAATAACAAATAACATCTTGCAATTAAACAGCAGAAAAACGACGTCATAATTTGCATGCAGATGTCCATTAACAATGTAATCAATGGGAAAGCTGATACTGTTCTTTTTGTTATCAAGAAGTCAAACCTGATCATTAGCACTTCTAAAACCAAAGTTCAAGAAAAGCTTCTTTGTAGCTTTTCAAGAAAAGCTTCTTTCTAGAATTTATGAATATTAAGCGAATGTTGTCTCGCAACGGGTACCCCAACAATTTTTTGGACCGTTGCATTCAGCAATTCTTAAATAGAAAACACGGTGTCACGCAACAACGTGGTGCACCCGCTGAAC
>Ga0210059_1014012_pt1 | contig 11901 bp, 7 predicted proteins | sample Ectturendosymbi2_FD_188042 | JGI IMG/M metagenome (GOLD analysis project Ga0210059, IMG submission 188042) | Ecteinascidia turbinata endosymbiont from Florida, USA - Sample 2 (SPAdes) (version 2) | ecosystem: Host-associated > Tunicates > Ascidians > Unclassified | place: Key West, Florida... | reverse complement strand
GTTATGTGCGCGCTATCCTCCCTGTGACCATAAAATAAGGACGCGTTTCCGATACCTGTAAAATTGCTTCACTTTTACATTTGCATCGAATAGCTGTAGTTGAAGAGGAGTTTGTTGTGGCTCGATTGTTTTACTGAAGCAAGTAACGGACCCATCCGGTTTGTGTCAAGACGAAAATTGGACGGCAGAAAAAAAGTTTTTTCGGAAACTTTGCAGCAATTCCAAGCGTTGCTACATTTTTTATGCTTGCAGTGATCTCTGCAGCATCTGCAGCGACATGCAATAAATCGTTCCCAACACTCAGAAATGTTTTTTTCGGACCACAGGTAGAACATGTTCCATCATTGCAAAGTCAATTTCATCCAGCCTGGCTTCGAGCAAGATCTTACCAATAAATTTGAAGACGATTGAAAGGATTGTTTTCAAGTGATTTCACAGCACGCCGCGTGCACTTGCTATTTTTTAGTGAAACCTGGTGAAACGTATGTGACACAAGCCCACCAAGACATTGCCACTTTGACTTTTTGCTTTACAAAGTGCATGACGTAAAAATCTTTTCAAAATTCATGACATAAAAAAGAAAATAATCTGCACTTTTATGTTTTCTTGATTCCACTTAAACAGAGCCTTTTCATTTTATGTAATATTTTGTGCTGAATAATATCTTTAACTAATTCATAATGCCAGTAGTGTTACAATGCATGTTACCTACTGAAAACGGCCGCTAACCTGCAGTAGATTTTAATGTAAATTTTCATAATGTTTAGGCTCATGAAAAAACGTAAACTCCCCATTGAAGGTTTTCTGGCGACGGCTCTGAACCTACTGTACCTGCAACCTTCGCCTCTCACTGAGCCTCATCGTTCGAGATACAGCCTTGCCACGACGCAGCGTACTCGCCCGGTCAGCGATCAGGGCTGGATGGAGTTTGAATTATGATATATTTGCTGCTGTTCCCCACTGAGTGTGATTTCCTAACGGCATACGGTTTTATGTCGTTAACTGAAAGGGACGGCGTCGCTGTTGTGTAAATTGCAAGACCTAAGGCCTTTTTGTCTGGAGAGCTGGATAATGTTGCGCGTCATCATATTTTACTCAATCATTTTATCACATACCGGATTGAGTTAGTAAAGTTTGCATTTCATCGAATTTGTTTTGCTTTGTTTTTTGCTGTGGAGACCAAGACGTGCGACAGAAGTTTACGACAACATGGTGGTCGCTTCTCAGTTTTGCACGCCGTTTATGACACTGTCAAAGCAATTACTGTCTAGAATATTTGCCACCAAAAGCAACTGCTACTTAGGACAATTGTAACCCGTACGAATAAAAATTTTATGAACAATGATTTTCATAATGGTTGAGATGCTGGTTATCACAGATTAATGAAGTGCGCATTTTCAAGTTGCACGTTACCTTCGTCAAATTTGAGAACGCATCAATTACAAAAATGTGCCGCACTTTATTAAAGTAAAAACTGCTTGCGAAATGGATTGACAAAATCTCACGGACATGGAGTTCAACGTAACTGTAGTTTTAAAGTTTTCGTATAAACTGATACCAGCGGGGAACCCGATCTTTGCGAATCAATATGTCGCAAAGGAAACGAATATGTTGGAAACTTGTTTTTCAGATCAAGTAAATATCTGTATATTTTGAAATACCTTTGTCAGGTTCATGAAAACATTGCATTGTGACGACAGGTATAATTGTTTTAGCCTAAAATTGTAAAAGAGAATGATTGTAACTTTTGCCTTTGCTACGATGTTTTTTAATTCCTTTGGCTACAGCTTTTAGCAAAAAACTTTTGCTTCAAATACTTGTAAAATTTTGGACACTAGTATTTCAACATTTTTTTCGCAAGAAAGTATAGCATCGATAAGGCATGGGAAAGTAAAACGTTGAGGGCGATGGAAATTCTTAAAAAACAAAAACATGGCAACCAATATGCTTGTTTCATTCCAAAATAGTATTCATTTGACAAAATCGGTATTTTTCCGCAAGAAAACATTTATGAAAATTCCATAATACAGTACTAGCAAAAGAAAGTTCAAGCAAAGCAAACAGATTGAAATAAAATAGGCATGTATTTTTCACTGGAGTAAAGAACAGTCACTGAAAGTAAAAGCACTACAAAAATTTTCACACAAGATGGTTGCAACGTATGGATCATTTGCTGCAGTCATAATGCGCTTTGCTACGTTGTTTTGTCATAATTCGCTTTGCTGCGTTGTTTTGTGAGCAAAAGCTCGCACATAAAAGGGACGATTGTGGCGTTGATATGTTCCGCAGCGCAGCAATTTGGAACTGAAAAATAATAATAGAAATTATAGAAAGCCATCTTTAATTTTCCTAATAGGTCCAGTGCTTATGAAAAAGGCACCTCCGTTTTCCTCCTTTTGAAAGGGCAGTGCGTCCGCTCTCCGGAGTCCCTGCTTGCGGCCAACGTATTTTGTGACCTTATTACTGCGAAAGAAAGTCGCAATAGAACATGTAAATACTCCAGTCATTTGCTTCATCGCGTATTGATTAATGCTGATGATATCTTCCAAGGATTTTCGTAATTGTAATATACATCGTGTTTTTCATAGCATCGATTTACTCTTTTCAGGTTGAGAAAAGCACCAAGGCACCTAAAGTAGTTTCTGAATATCATGTCCGGACGGTTTGCAGTATGTTTACATATCGCCGTTCAAGTCGTTTGCTGTGAAAGAGATCATTATTTTGCTTCTAATGATCGTATTCTGCCACTAATTTTATACAACAAATAAATTCAATTGGAAGCCGAGCATAAGTCGATTTTTGTTTGAAAAGTTGGCTTTCAGTTTAGAACTTTTTCCAACCAGTCTGAAGCGATGTATTGTGAATACATTAATTGCTCATATCTCCTGAGGCTGACAACTTAAAGCTTAAATTTATGGAAGTTTCACTGAAACGAACAAACTAACCTTGCAAGTCATGTTGGGTAATCTCCATTGCAGCTGTTTACAAGTTCGGTTATCGCCTTAACCCTAAACAAACACGAACTCAGGAACAATTTAAGTGATGGTGTTTAGCAAACAATCTAATGCGTTACGGCAATCTCAGTGTAATAAATCCATGAGAGGGAAAGGTAATGGTTTACTGGTGTCATTCAGTGGTAGGGTCTGCAAGTGGACACAGTTTGTAATACAAGCCGTGTATACCTGATTCTATTTCCTCACAGTAGCATTTTATAATAAGAAAGCAATGAAGCAGCTTGTGGAGCTTTTATTGTTTGTCCGTATATCTATAGAAAAAGGGGTTCATATCTGATATTTGGGTTACTTTGTGTTCAGAAAATGTTTGTGCTTATAAAGCAATTTAAAATGATTTTGCGCCATTTAAAATTTGCCATTACAAATACTGCCTTAAAGCATAGTTCTCTCAACAGAATGTCGCGTTTGTCGAGCACATACTTACAGGCATTTTTTTCTGGTGGAAATTTTCCGTTTTTCGTCTTTATAAACTCTTGTATAGCAAATTACGACTGGAATCTATTTTGGAAATTCTGTGATGTTTATATGAGAATCCTGCTGATTAGAAATGCATCAAAATGTTTGGTATGAACTTATCACGAACTTGATGAGAAATGTTGACGCTAAGCAATAATTCTTGTACTGTATAATTTATCGAAGTTTATGTGGTGTGTTGTCTCTCAAAAAGTTGTTGCGTTACAATTCTATATGCAGCTAACAGGAGAGATTTTTGCACAAATTTGAGAAAAACAATTTAAGTTGTTTAGAAACTGCTAATGCTTTGTGCATCACTTACTCCAAAGTGGCATTAATGTTTTACTAATTCAAACCAAAATTTTTAATGATGGGCAAGTAGAAAGATTTATCACCGCGAAGGAGAAAATGTGTATGATAAATCTTATAAATTAGTATATATTTTATTAACCCACGACGAAACATTTTAGGCAATTAAGGACTAGCCAGCACAGGTTTGTAAGTGTTGCCGTCTTGTGACGTGTGAAAGAGGAAAGTGTGACCTTGGCAATGTGGGCCAATAGTAATTATTGCATAAGAATGGAAATTATTGCATAAGAATGGAAACGCTGTTTGCCGTAGCACAGACCTCTACTCACGTTCTAGCGCGTATTACCTAAAAAAAGAGAGGGAAGAGACCCCGTACCTAAAAGACAATGCAGAGGGTCTAGTTTTCCATAGTGCCTGCTCAAGCTCAATTCTCCAAGGAATACTAACACCGTCGGCGCGTTAGCACAAATTGGGCAAAAATTGTTACAACCATTACAGAGGCTTGCTGAAACGTTTTAGGAGCACTGGCGCGCTTTTGAACAACTCAGCAAATATTCTCAAACTAATCAGATGCTAAAAATCTAACTTGTTGAATGTCGAAAAACTCTTATTTATTCCAAAAACAAACACAATTACCGCCCAAACAGTGCAGGGGGTACCCACAGCAAAGACACCAAGAAGGCATCTAAAATGAAGAAATTCCGCCAGACGCCCTTACTGGCGGTTGGTTGAAGATCAACATCGTATTCTGTTCCAAGCTTGTGATTTTACATGCAACAAAAGTAAATTAGGTTGAGACATGGTAATAGTTTTTCAAGGATGCTTTTGCACTTTTTAAACACGTAAGGTGCCTAAGGCTAAAACGGGCAAATGGTTTAGCTCAGAACCAAGGCAAATGATGTTCATTTCTGCTGCTACTAGATGCACAATCGTCACATATTTGGATAACCTTGGCCTAATTGGTCATATATATTTTTGCTTCCTCGAAAGCTACTGTACCAAGGTCATTTTGACCAAAATTTTTTTGTTTGAGGACAAGTACCCAAGGTCAAATTGGCCAAATCTTTCTTTTTGCGTCACTGGTACGCATGGGTCGAATTGGGCAAGTACCCTCCACTCCCCTTGGGCGAATTACACAAAACTTACACGGATTTCGAAGGAACTGCTCGAAAGAACCCATAAAATGAGTTACTGAGAGAACCAGCTTGAACGTTAACAGGACGTTATTTTGCAATTAAGTTGAAAATCACTGACTTGCCCACATTGGGCAAGGAGACCTGAGCAGAGACTTTAATATTTTCTTTACGTTGTGCAGAATCTGTGACCATTAGATGAGTATTGTTACGTTTTTATTGGCCTTGCATTCAGGAACAAACAGGAAGTTAACTTGCTGAGCTTCCAACATTAAAGAGTAAAAGTAGCGTCTTTTTTAACATTTACAAAACACAATCTGAAATGTTTTAGACAAAAAGCGTTTATCGTTTATCGTATTGTTTGTGAAAAATTGTCGAAATTTACGAATAGATTGATTTATTGACTACAAAATGCACAACTTTTAAGATATCTTTGATGTTTGCGAATATTTACGTTGTTTAAAACAGAGCCATGTCTTGATAAATGAGGTGAAGATTGGGATCCATACCCCAGCACAATGCAGCCCTGCTTAAATACCCGTAAAATTTTGTAACCAACGTCTCTTTTTTCTACATTGTGCGACTGGATGTATCGAGTCTTATTATTAGGAGTGCACTTGTTGCGGTCTAGTAATGAAGATAATAACTGAAATTCGTAATGAAGTTTGTGAAGTTAGAAATATGCTTCATTCTTCTTTGTTCCCGTATATATTCTCCTACATGGTTATAATACAAAAAGTGTGAAAACGTTTCAAAAAAATGGGTCAAGCACCCTTTCCCGATGGAGAATCCAGCAAGAAAGGCTTCCATCTCAGCCACTGCGCCCTATTCTCCATAACTTTGTTTTACATTGGATCTGTTCTTCTCGTCGGTAAGTTCGTCAAAGCCTGAACAGAATTTTCAAACTTTGCAGCTATTTTACGTGAATATTTGTATCAATATCTTTGTTTCTAAAGTAACAGAGACTTAACAAATTGTTTTTGGATATTATGTAAACCAGAATTTGCATGCAGCAGAAAATTGAGAAAAAGTTTCTCGGATATTCAAACAATTATGGGCTGATCGCTGAAACAACTGCCGGTGTTTTCTAGTGGTTGATAGTGATCTGATCTGGATTTTACTGTATCCATAGATAGGGCACAAAAATCAGGCAGCCAGTACTTGATTGTAATGGAGCTCATTTGTGAGAGAGTTCTAAGAAACAATCATTTTTAGTAGCAGAGCATTTGAAGTAATACTTGCATTAGTGTAAGCTTCTACGTCATCGGTAGAAATGCAGAGGAACCAAATAATTCGGTGTAAGACGTGAAACGCACGGAATTCGAACACAATCGGTAATTTGTTTTAAAGCTTCTTAAGTGAAAATTCGACCTAATCCGCTTTTCATTAGTGCGTTTGTCAGTGAAGGAGCAATAACCGAACAGACTTTAACAATACTTGTTACGGAGCAAACGTATTTTCAGAAAATACACCTTTTTTCTCATGCACATTAATCATAGTTATAGGCCACAAAGATAGCGGCAAGTAAATCAGGCACAGTTTATTAACGGGGAAACTGCACAAAAAATGTTTGATAAAAAAGCCACAAAACGTTTGACACTGGCGCTGCATTCGTTGTTAGATGCCGTTGCCAGTCATCTGCATGTTAGACGTAGTCATAAAATAGCACCATGCGACAAACTGAATCTTAACTTATTTAGTTAGCTTCACACTTCGTACGAATTTGTTTATTTCTACCTTACAGGCTTACTTGTTGGCTTGGTGGGCCGACCAACGTGCACAAAGGAAGTACCTGATGTGCCACCAACCGCAGGACCAACGGCAAACCCATCGCAGGTAGTTTCGTGCATTTACTTAAAATTAAAGAAAAAAGGTTGCCTTGCACGCAAGTGCTGCTAAATGTTGAACTTAATCTTCAAGAGACAAACGTTAAGGCAGGAATCACAATTTATGAATACTGCGAAATGTGAGGCATGGCAAATGAGCAGCCTGGAATTTTAACAGAAACTGGAAGATTTAATTTCAAATTATCAACGTTATTTACGAACGGGGCGACTTCCTCTCTGCTATACAACAGTGCACGCGAATTAAGATGAATTGCCAATTTTTTCGGAGTACAAAATTGGTGTTGGCACAATGGAACAAAGAATATAGTTTTCGTTTTATTCTTGCAATACTGCAAAATAAAAGGATGCTTGGAATATTCCAGGATCCCTGGATCAATGACCGCTTACCCCCCCATCTGGTGCCAGAGCATTATGTGGTGGATCTTCGACCAGACTTTGACTACAACACCGAGAGCGATGCTTATTTGTTCTACGGAACATCCTCAGTTCGTTATCTTTGCAAGGAACCCACAAAATATCTGATCTTGCATACATTGTAAGTTTTCCCAACTGATTCTTACAAAAGACCGTTGCAGTGTTTACATCTTTGACAAGAAGCTGACTGTATTAATCTAGTCCTGTCTTAGTATTAATCTAGTCCTGTCTTAGTAACCTCAACTATAATTTTTTCCTCGCCATGTCACTTACACAAATGCTTGAACATTTGGGAACAACTATCAATTATACGTTACAATGCAAACAAGAAATTTATTGCTATTTTTTTACTTTTCACAGCGAATTAACTTACCCAACCAACAGTTTTGAAATCTCTGACGAATCAGGAACGCAACAAACCATTGAAAGATTCTTTTTCTACGAAGACAATGATTACCTGGTGCTGGAGACAGTGGCGCCGTGCCAGTCAGGTGCCAAGTACACTTTTAAAGCGCCCTCGTTCCATGGAGAACTCGGGGATGATTTATACGGACTTTACAAAAGCGAATACGTAAACGAAGAAGGTGAAAACAGGTGGAACACTACGTATTGATATATTGCCTTTAATCTTCAAACTTGATATCTTTTATTTTTTTCTCAACAGTCCATGCTAAAAACTAGCAGCAACATCGGCACAACAACAACCCACTGTGCTGCTAGTGTTACTCGAATGCCTTTTTTTGCGTCACGCGATAAACAATGTCGTGTGCATGTGATAACACATTTTGAAAGAGAAGATATTAACTCCGTTTACCATTTAACCAGAGGCAACAGCTAATGTGTTTTCATCTAAATGAGCGAGGTTGATCAAAGAAACGTGAACAATGTCATGAGAGAAAGGAATTAAAACGGTTGCATTGGTCAATGTAAGAGCTTAAGAAACATTTTGTAGATTTAAAAGGTTTAAAAAGTTTGACCAAAAGTGTTTTCATTTACAAACAAAAACAAACGAAAATTTGCTAAATATTTCAAGGCAAAAAGTATGTTTTAATTACAGATAAAAGGGAACTACAAACAAAAAGCCTATAATTTTACAAAAACATGATATTTTGTATTTGATGAGCACCAGGAAAATTTTTTTTAAACTTAAAGTTGTTGTTTTAATGTAATTACGACATCAACGTACAATACGCATGATTAACAGCTCAGAATGAATTCTAACTAAAAGCATTCTTAACAGTATTTTTTTGAGTATTTTCTCGTTTTTGCAAAATTATGGAATTTTGCAAGGAATGATGCACCACAAAATAAAGCATTCAACGCTTGGCACAGATTGTGTGATCAATTATGAAAATCATGTTATATATATTTTTTTCTGCTTTCCTTTTTTTGTGAGTGCACGGCCACAACGTTTTATACAGTTTATGAAGTTGATAAACACTATCCCTTCTAAAATTTCAACAAAGTTCCGTTTCAGCGTTTGCACTGTTTTTACTGATTGTAGATTTTTTCAATGATTTTTTAATATGCGTTTGCAATGAACATAAAATCGAATTGGTCTGATACTGGGAATTTTCATAGTTTTTCAAGCTGATTTGTTTTCAGGGTGATCGCAGTCACGCAGATGGAGACAATAGGAGCGCGAAGAACGTTTCCGTGCTTTGACGAACCGGGTCTGAAGGCGACGTTTGACATCATCCTCAGACACAGGAACGATCAAGGATATTATGGGATTTCCAACATGCCTGTGGTTTCGTACGAAGTAATTACACTAGACATTGTTGAAAAAAATTAAGCAAGACAAAGAACCAAAGTGTTGCCCATTTTAGGGGTGTTTTGGAAATTTCTACTTCCAATCAAAATCGTAGTGAAGTCATCCATATAATCCCGCAATTCAGTGCATTCACTTCACAGTGAGAAAGTAAATGTTATCTGCAGCGAAATTTATACGAAGTTGTGACGAAGTAAATGTTGAAGCATCTGATGATTGCTTTGCGTATTAAAAAAAATTGCCAAACATAATCAGTTCCGTTCAGAAAACAACCACAGCAAGCTTTTTTTGGAACAAAATCTGTTTGCTGTTCTGTGCTTCCAGCATAAGATAATGAAACACAAATTCATGATTTCATGTGCAATGCTCAGCAAAATCCAGAAAACAATCTGTTTTACTTGAACCGAGTCGAAAGCTTACTGACAAGCCCTGATGTTTCTGGGTTCAAGACAATCTCCTAACAGGATGTGTGCTTCTTTGTAGGTAAGCGAGATTGACGGTGTGTTGTGGAACGCATCGGTCTTTGCCATCACACCAATCATGCCCACCTACTTGCTCGCATTTGCCGTTTGTGACTTCACATATAATGAAACCTTCACAACGACTGGAGTGCAGGTAAGCTTTAAACACTAGATGCGTGATACACTGAAAGTTTATAAATGTGTTTGATAATTTCCTATGAATAGAACTACAAAAAATACAGTAACACAGACTACAGGATGCGCATAACTTTTACACATGACAAACTAAAAAATAGGTTAATCAGGTTATCCTTAATGGTCCTTGCAATACAGTGGCACTTCTTGAACTGAAGCATATCACAGGACATTGGATATTTAGTGTGTGGTCTTGGCTTTTGTTAATTTTGACAATTTTGTATATTCAGTTCGACGAATTGTTACTCAAAGTTAACGAATTAGACATTTCTTTGCAATGTGTCAGCGTTTGTTTATTTTTCAGACAAGAATATACGCCCGAAAAGAAGCTGTCGACAACGGTGACGCAGATTACGCCGCTGACGTCACGCCCCGTCAGCTGATTGCTCTTGGTGATAAATACAACATACCTTACGATCTTCCTAAATCAGGTATCAAAGTTAAAAGGGACGATCTTTTGCCATTGCGTTCAACACTGGATTTTCAACAAACCTGAACGATCAAGTTACAACACTGCATGTGATATGTAATCTCAGGAGAGTTACTTAACATTTCATTCGCAGTGCTCTTTATAGTGTGTTTGGAAACTGCTCCCTTTTGTTTACGAATTGCTTGGAGGGCAATACAACCAGAATGGTGTTAAAGTGATTAAGAAAGATTCTTTAAAGTAAGTTTCCATACTTTGAATGCTTTCAGGGGCAAGTACTCATCTTACACCAAAGAAAAACCATTGCTGATTATTATCCTAAAATGTATTCCGAATGATTGGTCATAGTGTTGTTGTCATAAGTTAACGTGTGTTCAACAATGACAAACGATAAAACATGTCTCATATGTCATACTTGTCTGCATTGCTGCTTTGGTTCTTTATATTTTTACCTAATCGCCACTTATTTTAACTGCAGTTTAACAACAGCTTTCAACTGTTGCATAACTGTTGTGCATTGCCTGTAGGGTTTTTACTAGAAGTGCTACTTAAAATGTATTTCCACATTCAGTGTTTTTTGGAATGCTGAGAGACCGACACGGTCTCTTTTGGTCTTTTAAGTGCTTTCATGGCGATGAAGATTTTTATTTTTGTTGTCTAAATTTTGAAATGACTTGTGATAGTTTGAAAGCGTTGTATTTTCTCGAAGAAAATAGATCCACAAACACTTGATAAGGCAGTTATCATGCTACTGAGATTTACATTGCAAGATGAAGTAAAGTAGCATGCCGATCGATTTCCTTTAATACCAACCCTCCACGCACACACTTAATTCATTACCACTTGTAACTTTTCGATGTGCAAACCTGCAGCCTGTTACCAGCTGAATTCGAGATCCAGATCACAACCCTTCTTGAATTTCTGTGTTTGCTTCAGGTTGGTCTAGCTTTGCAGGTGATGCTTCTTTGGTAAACGATCGTAATGAGAGCAAATATTTTATAACACTATACAGACTTTATTTCGGAGCACATTTCGTTGCATGTAATGCGTATAAAAATTGCGAGCAGTTTTTACTGTGTTTGCTTTACGCACGAACATGTGCATAGAACAGCGGCATGAATGCGCAAAACAAACCTAATAAACCAGGTCATGGTTAATTTAAGAGTCGTAACACGCTCAAAGGGCAACACGTTCAGCAAATTGGTGTTTCTTTCTTTGCAAAACCTTGCAAAAACTGTGTCGATCAGAGTTTCAACCTTTGTCGAGGTAAATGGCAGGATGATCTTCCTGGCCGCACAATGTACCATTCCTTGCATGCACTAAGATTGCAACCATCTCTTTATCTTGCAGACCAACTGGCAGCGCCAGATTTCAATTCGGGCGCGATGGAAAACTGGGGTCTTGTTCTTTACAGGGAGCCCTATCTCCTGTGGGATCCCGCTATAGATACAATCTGGAATAAATACTCTGTGACGTCAATAATTGGACACGAACTTGCTCATCAGGTCAACACTGAAATATTTAACGACTTTTTATATCGATTTAAAACCTTGCATGACAGTGGCTAAAGGCGTAAGTGAAACGACGCACTAAATGTTCTTAAAAATCAAACAAACACAGATTTCTTTTGAGACCTTCAAATTGATGCAAATGTACTTACTTCCAATCAAAGTTTTAGAAATAAAGCAAATCATATATATTTTATACAAGAAAAACTTTACAGACTTTTGTACAAACTTTTCAGTGGTTTGGCAACCTTGTATCATGTGCTTGGTGGAACGAGATCTGGTTGAACGAAGGTTTTGCAACTTACGTTTCGTACATCGGCGTAGAATCAGTTCAACCTGAGTGGAAAATTGTGAGTGACAATTTGGTTC
>Ga0210059_1014011_pt1 | contig 11903 bp, 6 predicted proteins | sample Ectturendosymbi2_FD_188042 | JGI IMG/M metagenome (GOLD analysis project Ga0210059, IMG submission 188042) | Ecteinascidia turbinata endosymbiont from Florida, USA - Sample 2 (SPAdes) (version 2) | ecosystem: Host-associated > Tunicates > Ascidians > Unclassified | place: Key West, Florida... | reverse complement strand
CAGGGGTTCCCAACCTTTTTTGCTGCTCGTACCCCTTTGTCAGGTCAGAGCATTCTTAGTACCCCCCAAAAAATTCTGAGATATATATTGCTCTATAAGAGATATACAAGCTGCTCTGTGACCCAAGGATCTTCGTACCCCTTGATGTTCAATCTCGTACCCGTTGGGGGTACGAGTACCCCCGGTTGGGAACCCCTGGTATAGACTTAGATGTACGTAACGATGAGAATAGACCTAGTTTAACCAGCGGTGCACTAGCAGAAGAACGTCAAGAAGTATCATCGAAAAACATGATAGATGAATAGGCTGACACTTTTGCTGGAGGCAAAGATATCGGTCTCTGGTTATCCAATATACCGGAAAAAATGCCGGAATATTTGTTGAAAAACGAAAAGTTAATTTTAAAACATGATGTTCCACAACACAGAAAAGACAGAAACCCGTCACGGAAATGCACCACAAATCTTATTCGTCGCCAGAACCATAATGCCGAAGTCGTTGAAATGAAAACGTTGTGGAAGCTGGCTTTGTTTTTCTCCTTCACAAACTTGTGTCTCTTGTTTCACTTGTAGACTGATGTGCGCGGATACGACTAAATAAGCGCATTTCCTTATTAGAAAAGGAATCTGCGACTGGAAGCACGCAGAGGGCAGAGCAGCCACAAGCAATCAATGGAACATAAAGATGACACAATTACATTTCGTCGCAGATGTAATTATTCACTATGAAGAATTGATACAGAGCTAGCTATTCAGGCCAATCAATGACAACAATATTGGAAATCGTTTCTGCAACGTTTAGTTTTCGTTGTAAAATTTATTGCTGAGCGAGGACTGACGTTTAGAGATGATGAAAATGTTGGATCGCCCAGAAACGTTTTTCAAGCAAAATTTCAAAAAAAGAAGATACGATGCTTCTGGTGACCGGTTTTGCAACAGTTTCACAAATCGCTAATCATTGTCAATGTCAGGTTGCATCATAAAGTTTGTTGAAGTTGAGTTAACAAATGTGACGTCACAAGATTACGTCATAAATATTAATGATTCGTAGAAATACTAGTGACATCATCGGCCATCCCCCTTCTAAAGATTCTATATCCGCACATGGGGCCTCCCACCACGCCTGAGCCCCGGCCCCCCCACCATCTAAATCCGAAGATGCAAAGCATATGCGCCCATACTTATTATTTTTTAAGGAATCGTTATTTTTCCGCATCTGTGATAGCCATTCAGTTGGCATGATTAAAACTAGGTGTATTTCAAAGGTTTTCGTCAATCTCAGGTTGCCTCATCAGATTTGAACGAAAGGAAAATTGAATAACGCTATTGAGTAAGCAGCATACATTTGCAATTGCGAACTATACTTAACTTTCAGAAGATAAGTATTACTAGTAGTAACTATTGAAACAGCAACAACTGTTGACATATCTCGCAGCAACTATTGAAAGATGACCTGCCAAATGCCCAACACTCATAACTGAAACGGGAAACAGTTTCAAAACTTAAACCCTAGATGCTATTAAAAATAACTGGGCTACACATTACGGAATCGCAATGACTACTGTCACGATTACAGATCAAATTGTGATGATTAAGGGTGTTAAAAACCGCACAGTTCACTTTGATTTTCGTTGGCAACGGATCCTACGCTGTGGTCCCCGCGCCCTACACAAGAAGCTTCGATAGAAAGTGTCAGTTTGCGTAGAATAGTAGACGTAGCGCGGGGCACCCTTGGGCGCGGGGCCCGATTGGAAGCAATCGGTCCAATCGGCTAAAGGCCGGCCCTGGTGTTGATCATCCAGCGGACTGCAAACACTTTCAAAAATTTAACTCTGTCACAACTCTAATTTCACCAATGATGAATCGGCCATCAACTTTAAGCCCTGGTAGAAAATGATGAATATGAGGGGTGCTCGACGAGACAACCTGGTTAAGAGGCTTCCACCGGTGTCCCAGTCAGGGGCGTAACAAGGTTAGATGGCACCTGGGGCAAGAAGCTTGTTTGGCGTCTCATGTTCGAACCTGAGGTTTTTCGGAAGCATTGTACTGTATTGAAGAAAGTACTTGTGACATTGTTGGGACTTTTTTCGTCCCCCGCAGTCATTTCGCGCCACCCGCAGTGATTCGGCGCCCCCATAATAATTCGGCACCCGGGGAATTGTGCCACCCTTGCCCACCCTTCGTTACGCCCCTTTTCCCAGCGCATTAACTTTAATTTGCATGAAACTTTTAATGTTTGCTCCAGTAAAAATCAACTCAACTCCTACATACATGTCATGAATCAATGCACTTGGACCTCATCACAGCAGCATACAGCAGAGTTAATGCAGCAGTTCTTTTGTATCTCTTCAATTATTTTTATATTTATATTTATATTTTTTTACTTTTTTATTTTCATACCTTGTTTAAAAATTGTTTGACCACACCAAATTTTCTCAATCAAATTTGATCCATTCCTTTGTGTCCATGGGCATGCCCTTGTCATCTGTAAATTTAGTTCAACATGTTCTGTGTTTGTTTGTTTTTCTAATTGTGCTTAGCCTGTTTTATTTCAAATTGTTATTTTTCAACACTTATTAAAAATGATAAACAGGGTTGTTTGACTAATGACTGACATGATCCTTCACCAATCGTATGTGACACATTGACACTTTTTGCTAACGTTGATCAGCTATTTTGCCACTGTGTATTCCAGTGGTTCCCAACCTTTTTCATGCATTCCTCTCTTGGCTCATTTTGGAACTTTTCATTCCTCCCCTAATACACAATTTCAGCAGGGTGGCTGAAAAGGTTAAAACGTCATTTTTGCGACGACTCAGATCGCACGTTGTGGGTTGAAGTATAATCCTAGTAGCGTTGTTGCGTTCTTTCAATAAGCCATTATTGTACGATAATTAGCTCTGCTTGGTGGCTTCAAACAAGCAGCAAGTTTAACTGGGGAAAAGTCAAAGAATCACTCAAAAAATTTGGAATGCACATCTAACTAAGCAGGTATCATTAATGATATAATAATCCAACAGAAAGCGCCACTGTTAATTTCGTGACAGAAAGATAAAAATGAAACAAAAGTACAATCAAAACACATTGAAATACACCAGTAATAAAAAAAGTTACAAATATCAATGTAGTTCAACTCTCAACTCAATCAATGCGAAATTTGTTCTTGTTTTTCATCGGAGAGTAGGTGGATACAGAGAATGATTGATGTAGCCTACAACTAAACTACATATATGAATGATCATCAGTGATGGAGTCTCGAGACTTGGTTTCGGTCTCGAGACTCGATTCGAGACCCATTTTTGCGAGTCTCGGTCTCGGTCTCGAACGTTTCAGGTCTCATCTCGTCTCGGTCTCAAAGGCTGCAGGTCTCGAGACTTTGAATATTGCAAAGAAATGGTATAGTGAAATTTCTATAATTCAACAATTTTTTGTTAGTTGTATTTGCAGGTAAGAAACAACGAAAACAGATCGGAAAATGCCAGAAATAAAAAAAAAATTCAACTTAGAAGTGATGACGACATTTTTTTTAATTTGGCAAAATGCACAAATTTTGAAGTCTCGAGTCTTGGTCTCGAATTTCAGGGCTTGAGTCTCGGTCTCGAAATTTACGGTCTCGACTACAACACTGATCATCATATTTTTACATTTTGCAACTCATGTTACTAAATGTTGTTATAGTTGGTTAAAAGTTAAGGCTAAAATCTGCACAAGACAATAATGTGACTGACTAAAAATTTAATTTCAATACGCGTATCTTCTCAAGAAACTCTATCCAACAACCGAACCCTAACCAAAACCTAAGGAATCCCACACACACTGAGGTGCACTACGTACTGAACTTACTTCAAGAATATGTTCTGACAAGAAGGCCTGTTTATCTTTTTTGTTTATCAGTTATTACCGGTAGCCTAACTACTGAAAGCAGGAAAGAGTCTGGAAGAATATTTGATCTACCAATATATTCTTTCTTACCTGCCTCTTACCTGTCACGGTGTAGCTTATTGCTCGGGTTCGTAGGCTACAGTTGAAACAATGGTCTTTATTGATGACAAAAACCTGATTAATAAAAGTGGGACGAGAACTATTTGTTGTCAAACAATGGCACTAAAATTTGTCAACATATACATGTGCTAATCCACTAAATAACTTACAAATATAAGGTGATATAACTAATTGAAAGAGCCAATGTTAATTTAAAAAAAAGTACAACACGTACAATGAATAAGTAACTTCACTATAAAGTGGAAATTCCTCCCCTGAACTCATGAAATTCCTCCCCAGGGAGGAATTCCTACCCGGTTACGAACCACTGGTGTATTCATTTATTCTAATGTTCATCGACAATTGATTTCCTTTTTGCATGATGGCTATTTGTATTGTTTCTGTTTATTAGTTGAGTCATTTGAAACAATAAACAAATAAATCAGTCGGTCAATCAATCAGCTAATAGCACACTAACCGTGTTAGCGCTATCCATGCGAGCGTTCTTTGCTAGTGTGACATATCTATAGTTCTGATTTTTTCAAACGTGGTAGCGGCATCTATGCTTGCGTTCTTTGCTAGCGCCATGAAAACTGTCACACATTTCATTTCAAAGATAACAGTTTAATCTAACTTCTTACTTTACAATGTTTACAGATTGGCCTTAAGGTTTGTTTGGCTCCAGTGGCCCTGTAAATAAATCTCATATACCGAGATGTTCCACATTGCCCCTTTTTTCTGAACTGGACTTAAAGGATAGGGTAATATGCATTTCATATAAACAAATGCAAACACCGATTTTATTCGCTAACAAAACCTGAAATTTTGTCAACATTTTTCGAATTATTCATTTTTTTTCTTTTCAAGGCTTCCAGCTAAAGCTCGAACATATCTTTGGTTTTGGTGACATTTTTTTAAATAATTACTTTTTTGCCTGACCCGCAGGAACGGCATTTTTGTGCTTCTTTGTACAGCAGTAAAGCGTTTAGGCATGTCATAAAACTTGTTATCGACTAAAAACAAGCGCTTGTTTTGCACCAGCACATTCCATCCGGAAAAGAAGCATTCTATCGTTAATGCAGCAAGTGGAGCGGAAGTGACTGAAGGGAATTTGGATGCATAAGACGAAAAGGAACAGATATAAGAAGTTGTGCAAGTACAGAATACTCATCAACATGAAAATGTCTTTGGACTAATGCAGTTTAATTTTCTTTTGAAGTTTGCCTTGTGTGTTACTGTTGATAAAGGTTTAAAACCGTCTGCTGCAATACTACGAATACGACCGTATTGGGAACAAAAATCGTCAAGTAAAATTGAAGACGACAGTGACAATCTCTGGTTTCAAAAATACAGTTAGTGTGGCAACCAACGTTGGTGTGGCAAGAAGCCTTTTTTTGTGCATGTGGAACACCGTAGTTGTCAATATCTTCTGGCTTATGACTTCGCCTTTGTTTTGAGGTAAAATGTTAATCACGACCATAAAAACAGTTGCAAGTAAGTTTTGGGCAAAATGTAACTATACCCAAATTTTTCGTGGGGTGAAAACATGATAAATGGAATGTAAAATTTAAAACATTATCGGCTTCTTAGCAGCCAATGAGCAGAAACCTGCTAAAATAGTGCGTACCAGCTCATATGCAATCGCTTTCAAATTTACTGTCGCCAAAAGCCCTACACCAGTATATTCTAGCGTGATACCTTTTTAACAGATTTGGCACCGGGAACGGAAATATTTTTAAAAGCCGTGTAATAATTGCTTTCTTGTAGAAAAATCTAACCAAGCCGTAACTGACGTTAAAAATCAGTGCAGCACCCCTTTTTGTGAGAGCTTTGCAACTGTCGGCCAAAACACTCATCGGTCAAGCTGACAAGCTTTAACGGGGTAAACAGGGTGTTTTCTCATTTTTCGTAGCTGAGCAGTGAGCACAAGAATGCAGAACAATTGCATAAATGTCAGATTTTAGATTTTTTTTCTTTTCAGATTTTTCTAATATTTTTATTTATATATTATATTTATTGCATTAGATTACTGACTTTTAACAAAAGATCGTTGATGTTGTGTGACAGAACTAATCTCATACGTTGCAAAATTGGTGGAGATCTTGCATGTGCTTTTTATGGAAGAGTGATTACACTTGATTCCAGTTTTCCAGTTGACCAGCGTTACCACGATGGTCATCACCCATGTGAATGGTATTTACTGGCTGTTTGTGGAGAAATAAGTCGCAACGCAGAACTCGGCAATAATAAACTACTCAGCAAACGCAGCGTCACTCTGCAAAGCGTCCAATCTCACCCAGGGCGACTAAATCTTTTGGAAGAATGTCAGTAACCAGCCGACAAAAACAACCTCAGTCTTCTTCTTCATATCAATTTTGGATGGAAGGTCCTGAAACTTCATTAACAAATGAAAATGGATTGGATCCAAGCTCATCGTCGCGACCGAGTCTTCTTTCAGACGATTTGTCCGCGCCTCAAAGAATGCGAACAACATCGCGACAGCGCCGCGCCGCATCTGATGATACAATTGCGTTTGTACCAAGAGTTTCATTTCTATCAGAAGGGAGGCGAAGAGAGCGGCTAACGTGGAGTATGAGAGCTTTGACCATCGTTTTGAGCTTTCGAGTATGGATGCCGATCGTAGTTTCATGGGACTCGGCCGACAGAAAACGCCGACTGGTTACCTGGTTGACCCTTGGTAGTTTATCATCGATGGTGTAAGTTACACACTAATAAAAGTCTTCAAAATATGCTTAGAACTGAACGGCAGGAATGGGGAACTGTCCATAAGAATTGTCTCATGGTTAACATGCTTTTTTGAGTTTCTCATTAAACACGATAAACGCACCACCAGTTTGCCTTTTTTAAGTGTCACAACACGGAAGGGAATGCTTTTTCCCTAAAAGATGGGGAGAAGTTTAACCCTGACTGCACAACTGGTAGCACGTTTGCTTCGATACTATTCATCGCTGCATGTTGCTATGATTAGGTCAAGTAAAACAAATAGTGATAGTTTAATAACCCTGACATTTGTTTAGAAGAGTGTTGCATTTCTGCTATACTCATCAAGCTAGATCGGACAACCGTTGCATTTATTTAACAAAAACAGCTGTTTCGTAACAACGTAAGTTTGACCTTGTGGGGCGTGGGCACCACCACTTTTTCAACATGCTGTCCTAAAACATTACTTGTCGGGCGCAGGGGAGCATCCGGGTAGGTGATAACTTGCTTCAAATTCCCCCAAACAACTACGGCCCCCGCTGAAAGTGGCGCCTCGATTAGGGACCTTTTTTAAGTTCTTTACTTTCTTTCCTCTTCATTTTTGTACTTTTCCTTCCCAACTGCCGCCCAAACAGCAGGTTTACTTCCACCACTTATCGGCAAAGAAAATAAAAATGATACGTGAGCAATAGCAGTGAGACAATGAATGCACGATTAGAATTTCTGTTAAAAATGAAGAGTGTTGTAAACGCGTTACTAGTTTTCACCTACCCCTTATAAATTAGTCGCTCTCATTAAAACAAATATCCGCTGCAGTTCAACATGTGGATGATGCAAGGTGAATACTGCAATGGTTGCGTTCTTTTCTCTTCAAATTTGAACTGTTCTATGTCAGCAACTGTTTCATGCAACGTTTGCAGAGTTCCAGCGGAGACAGCGGTGCAGCCAGCCTAAAATTTAAGTGGGTGGCCATAATGTTTGATTTTAAGCGAGCAACAGTATTTTTGTTTGGGACGCCGCTTTTCAAAGCAAAAATGACTAAATACGCTAAAATGTTTGAGGGGGCATGCCCCTGCGCCCCTCCTGGCTACGTCTACGTGCGGAGAACCCGTAAATATGTTTAATTGTAATTTTTGTTTCAGAATACCGCTGGTTATCTATGCCAAAAACCTGAAACATTTGCTTTCAACTGCAATAAAGATTGGATTCGGCGTGTGTTGCCTGATCGTGGACATGTACTTGCACACAATAGCGGCCGCATCGTGCGTTCATATCCTGAACAGCTGGGTGGATTATATTTCGTCGATCTGTTTAATTGTGGTGTGTCTTTCTGATTTCGTCGATTATTGGAAAATATGGGATGATGCCCTTCCGCGATTGTTAGACCTGGAAGAGGCAATTTTCCTGCAATAGAAGCACTCGGAACATCAAGAATATGGCATACGGGTGTTTGTTTATATTAGCTCCATGTTGTTAACAGGAAAGTCTGTTTTACATTTCGAATTTAAAACAAAAGCGCAATATGACCTAGTTTTCACTATAGGCCAATCACATTGTGTGTGGAATTAATGTTCAAGTTAAATCCGGCATTTGTAATCTGACATTGAGTAGTCCATCACAATGTTTTAATAATTGGTTGCTTTCTGCCACCTTGATGGCCTGTAAGCATTCATATGTATTTTAAATTCTGTTTCTAATCATTGGTTCGGTGCATCTTATGGTTGATTCACGAGGAGACGGTTATAAAACAATGCAAAGCAATCGAATCCATGTGTCGGTGGTGAATTTTATCCAGCGTTTGCGTTTTCATGCATGTGTAGTTAAGTTTCTCAAGTCTTGTGCCATTTATACTGTTTTTATGCAAGCATTAAAAATTAGTGGCTCGTAGCATGTCCTGCTGTTGCAATACGTTAATAAATTGTTTGTTTTGGATACAGCTTTGTTTTTGAAATGATTTCGACAGACTCAGTTAGCCTACTTTAAGAGAGATCAGGTGGGCGGACGACATGGTGATTTCGTGTGATGCAGGAACAGCAAATAGCAAACTTAACCTGAATCGAAGCTGGCTGACTTGTTCTGCATGTACTGCAAGAAATCTTTCGATTTCGCGACATTGGTGTTGATTTGTTGAAAGCATGCACAGCTCTGTACTTACCTCGACTTAATAAATTTTAATCAAAACACGAAGCGTTTAAAATGTTTTTCCGTGAGCATGTAAACAGTAGCATATCCTTAAAAACGCACTAACCTAAAAGACGAAGCAAATGTTTTTTATATAGTGAAGTTTGTCACAAAGTCTCACGCGTATATTCCATGACTTTTTTCCAGGTTTGTCTATGGCAAGACTGCACAAACTTTTCGTTATTGCCGGCCGCATTGCGTTTACTTTTTATGAATTACGGTCACCAGTGAGTTCAAGATAAAATATTTTGCACTGCTTCTGTTCTGCTTTCACACACTGAGCCTGCCCTGCTTCCACACGTTTGTTTGGTCTCTCTACTAAGTATACTCATACAGCAGACAAAGAGTTTTTAATAATGGTACTGATTTATTGTTTCTTATGACTCAGCCAACAAGCAGAAGCACCACAAAAGCCATCGCATGAAGTAAACCAACCATTAGCAAATATTAGAACAAATGAAAACACAATGACACAATAGCTGATCAGTGTAAGCAAAGAGGGGCGCTGTGTCATATAGGATTGGCGAAAGACCGTGGCGGTCATTTAGTCAACCAACCCCGTTTATCACTTTTTGACGTGTTGAGAAACAACAGTTGGAGATTAAATAAGCATAATAAAACAACAACAACAACAACAACAAAAAAACGAATGAACGCAGAACATGGTGAAGAAAATGTATAGGTGAAAGCGCATGCATATGTACACAGATGAGTGGATCGAATTTAAGTGAAGCACCTTGGTGTGGCTAGAATATTTTTAGCAATACAAAAAAATTAAAAAAAATAATAAAAAAGTAACAAAAACTAATTAATGAGTTACAAAAAAAACAAAGCAAAACAGAAAAACAAAAAGTGTACTTTCATGCCGAAAAGCATAGAATGTGCACACAGAAAATACGAAAAAGTAAATATACACAGAAAATAGACAGAGTTACAGAATACTAGAATACACAGTATTTTGTTCTGGACATGTATAATGTTGCTAAAGTTCATAATTGGGAATTTTTTTCATGTAAGAGGTGTTTCTTAAGTTTCCATTTAAAGGTAAAGGTGGTTGAAAATTTAATATCGTCTGTTATTGAAGACCATACTTTTGGGCCAATAAATTTAAGAGAACATTTTCCTGAGGAAGAGTTAACTTTAGGTGAAAACAGGTTTTGCTAGTCTTGTGGAGTGATAATGAATTGAGCTGAGTGGAATAAATATTTATCAAAATGATTTGGAAGCAGTTTGTTATGATAAGAGTGGATGAATTTGCCTACTAAAAAGCTATGTAGTTTGGGAAGGCATAAGATGTTTAAGTGCTGGAAATGTTCTTCTAGTGATCCCGTGTTAGTTGGATTTATTATTTTATACCTTTGTTTTGGAGCTTAATGAGAGGCTGTATGGTTGCATTTGAAGCACGTCCCCAATTGAGGATTGAGTAATTAAGGTAGGGGTGGAATAATGAGTTATAGACAACTTTCAGTACAGGTAGTACTATAATGTTTAAGTTTGGATTGAACTCCACAAGCTCTTGATAGTGAAGTTTTTACCTTTTGTACATGAGGCATCCAGCTTAGCTTGTTGTCAAGAAGGACGCCTAGGTATTTTAGGTTATCTTCATGGGAAATGTTGTGGTTATTTATGATAATTTTAAATGAAGCAGGATTGTGTTTTTGAGAATTTAATAGAATAAAATTAGTCTTATTGTAGTTAAGAGAAAGCTTGCTGGCTCTCAGCTAGTGGTCGATTTTACATAGTTCAAGGTTAACAGTTGTCTGAAGAATATTAAAACAGGAATTTGACATATGGAGATTAATATCATCAGCAAATGAAGTAGTATGGAAAGAGGAAACTTTTGTGATATCTTTAATGTAAATAAGGAAAAGCAAAGGTGAAACAACACCACCCTGAGGGACCGCGCAAGATATCCTTTTGTATGAAGATTTAAATGCCCCTATTTTAGCGCACCGCCACCATAACTTCTTGCACCGCCACCATAACTTCTATATTTTAAATTACATAATCATGTGCACGACCACATCAATTTTTATCGAAGGCCACATTCGGCCGTACTGCCGCAGGTTGTGCACCCCTGGTCTATGGGATACTTCTCAGCCCCATTACATATTGTTGACCGCCCCATCCTATGGGAATCGCACGGAACGAGTAATACGCAGTACGTTATATCATGTGCGTGTGCAGCTGTACAGGTAGAGGGTCAATGAAAATTGGATGGCTCTTAGTTGTGTAAAATAGGACCCAGAAGTGTTGTTTGCTGGGGCTTCGCACTTCTGTCCTATGGCACTGAGCGCCTAGGGCTAATTATGCTACTGAAAAAGGTTCTGCCATGGAAGTCTCCCTGTCTTCAAAAGCCAGCACAAGGTGGTAACGTTGATATCAACTATCCATTGATGTGGGAACTGCTGCAACGAAAACAATGGACGAAAGTGTTACCGAAGTTTTAGTTGTTGAAATGCAAGGCGTTTGGTCGTTCAAGCTCAAACACTTGGAGAAACATAGTGTTATCGGTTTAACAGTAATGTTTAAGACTCGGAGGAAAGCGGCTGTGGCTTATTTAAATTTGCCCGCTGAGTGATTTTTTGTATTAGTGTAGGGTCTGAGGTTGTAGGTTATTGCAGAGGTCCCTACTAGTTGAGGGGTCAACCTAGTTGTTGCAGGAGCACAGGTCGATCTCACAACTAAACAACCTGACGTCTTGAAGTTGCCAAGCCAAAGCAAGGCAAATAAAAGGCTCTCACCACTTTGTTCGCTATTAACTCTCCAGTAGTACTCTAAGTTGACTGCTTCTTTCGGTTATATTCAGATATACAACAAAAACGCCAATACACTTGGGCGTGAAGTCAGAAACACGTAACGCACTGTTCGGTATGTAGTCAAATTCAGAATAGAATGACGAACCAAAGCGTTGGGCGTTCGAATGCGCCACAGGAAATAGCGACCGACTGCGGTTATGTAGGTTTGCAGGCTAACATGTCGACGGTCGGACTATTCGCAAACAAGTACATCACGTTGAAT
>Ga0210059_1014010_pt1 | contig 11903 bp, 9 predicted proteins | sample Ectturendosymbi2_FD_188042 | JGI IMG/M metagenome (GOLD analysis project Ga0210059, IMG submission 188042) | Ecteinascidia turbinata endosymbiont from Florida, USA - Sample 2 (SPAdes) (version 2) | ecosystem: Host-associated > Tunicates > Ascidians > Unclassified | place: Key West, Florida... | reverse complement strand
AAACTAAGAAACAGTCACAGAAGTGGGAAGATTGATCTTTCGTGCATTTCAATATGAAATGGAGCTGAATTGTATTACTGTCAGCAGATTGTTGCTTGTCCCAGTAGCAAAAGGTTTGTGAAAGCAATAAGAATCGGTTTCAGTTAATTTATCTCAATTTATCCTGGCTGTGGTATTGCATTCGGCTGCCTTGTGTATAGGACTTCGAAACATCTTACGTAAGTGGTTCGTGACTACAGTTTTAACTCTACCTAGGGTTGCCAGATCACTTGAAATTTTTTCAAGGACATTTTGTCTTTCAAAGAGATACTGTGGGATACTTTCGTGAGCGTCTGCAGAGGAAGCGAAACGGTAGGACTAAGAACGAAAATTTTTTAGAAAATCTGAAGTCAGCATCTTGATTCCAATTGATTGGTTTAATTCTTGCAATAACACTTTATTTACCGGTATGGTCCCCACACTGCTCAAGAGCCAGCTTCACTATTCTGGAGAAATGCAATGATGAGCTAGCGGTTCACGCATGTCCACTCCTTCAAGTTACGATAGTTAATACGTTTTTACTCATGTGACTGTTGACCTCAGACATCTATGGCAGGTGATGAAGCGAGACAGTGACTACTGATAACGGTACGACACGTTGTTTATATGCTGCGTGAAAAGAAGCAGGGATGAATCTGTAGCAGGCAGTGGCGTAGCCAGCCCAAGAATTTGGGGAGGGGTCAAAATGTGTGATTTTAGGCGCATCACACTATTTTGTTTGGAAATCCGCCTCTCAAAGCACAAAATCACTATTTTTTCTAAAAATTTGGGGGGAACCATGGCCCCTCTGGTCCCCCCTGGCTACGTCTATGGTAGCAGGGCTACCGCTTTCACAAGTTTAAAATCCATTATAATGTGAGATTGTGAGTGTGACCAATGCGCCTGAGTAAATAGATTAATCAAGCTATGCTTACGCAGGCTTCTTTTCACACAGTATAATACTACGTGGCTTGTTAGAAATACCTCATTGTTTGCAACCGTTATGCGGGAGTGTCTAACTTGTTTTTTCACCGCCAATGTTATGGTAAAAAATTACCATAACATGTTTAGACCAGAAAACGATGAAATTAGCAGTGAACCGACATTGAAGAAACAAACTGTGCGAGTTGCAGATTCAATATAAGCTGATAAAGACATGGAGACAGTGAATTGAAATATAATAATGAGGAAATATATTGTATATGTATAATCAGTTTATTGTATTGTTGTTTACATACAAAGTTATAGTGCACTATTAAGATGCGTAATTTGTGTGATCTACATTTGGCGTATCAAGGAAAGCGCAACATATATGAGGAAGTTAAAGAATTTCAGAAACAAGAATGTCATTCACGCAATTTTCGAGTAGTAATGCAATGGCTAAAAGAAAAGGTTGAATTAAGTAACCTTGCTTAGAAAAGGGAAGTAACTGCTGATTTAACTATAGAAGCTGAAAAAGATGCAGTTAAGATTAAAGCAAAAACAAAAGCTTTGGAGTGTTACATTTATGCAGCAGAAAAACCATAAAGCCTGCATAACTCACCATTTTATGTTTACAGAAAAAATTTTAAAAGCAAAATGGAGTGGGTAAATGTTTTAAAAGAAAGTCAACGCCTGAAGAGCGGCGGGCGAAGAAATCTACGAAAATATGGAATCTGCAATGCTGCCGATATCACACAACCATTTGCAGAAATGAGACCGGAAACAGTGACGAGATTACTACTGAACTGGTTGACTTTAAATGCTAAAGAGGGACAAGACGTTCAAATACGTATAGCGGTCCCTGAAGAACAAGCGGTTTATAAAAGCAAAATATATCTGCAACGTGGGGCATGTTCGTTCGGCAAACACGAGAAGCGCCAGAATTATGTGGCAAGGCATTGCATCACTGGGACAATCAAATCAATTATAACACACCAACTTTAGAAGAAATAATAAATGTGCAACGAGCTGATCTTGCAAATAGCCTGCAAGAAGATAGCAGTATTTTACAAGAGTTATTTTGCAAAAAGCGTGACAAGACAAGAGGCCGAATTCCAATGATGACCACTGAAAATGTGAACGATCCTGCAGCATTGAAAAGCCCATAAACCATAATGAAACCTCCTTACCAATGTTGCGTTAACCTATAAAAACTAAAGTGACATAATGTTAAAAATGTTCCTATGAGAGTAGCGAAACTTACTTGCAAAGGAAATGCAGACTGTTGATTTGCAGAAAATTGTTGTCTTGCAGCAATGAGCAAGCGATTTTGCTAAATTTATGCAGAAATATAATTATACGGGAATATAATTATGCAGGAATATATGTATGCAGAAATATAATCATGCGGGAATATAATTATGCGGGAATATATTTGTGTAGAAAGTTATTTTGTTAGGCTGTTTATCAATGACGTATCAGCAAGAAACAGCTATATAAGCTGGCTAAAAGTTAAGGTAGATTCAGAGATTGACATTGCGATTTTGCTGTATGGATAAGATACCTGTTGTACTGAGGCATGCTTCTGAACTTCGGTGAAGGAGAGGGCTCGGTTGGAGGTATCTATTGTCATACGTGACAAGGGAGGTGCCTGGTGAAACGGGTTCCCTCGGGCAAATCAAATTGAACCAACACGTGTTGTCGCTATGATGTAACTGTATGAGACGATTGTCCTGATTCAGGAAATGTTGGTGCAATCGTACCACTCTGAGAGGTTTGAACTCGAGTTTGCGAAACTCAAAGGTTGCGTTGAAAAAGGCTGTAGAAAAGAAGGCCTGAATTTAAAACGTTAGTATGAGCACTAAAAGAAAGAGAGGATGCTAAGCTTTGTTTTAGATTGGTCTAGAAAGCTATGAAACAGGACAATGTTTGAATAAGTTTTATTTTGACAACTGCACAGTGAGATTAGTGAATGCAGTTGAATGTGTTGTGTAATGGCGCAGTTTGAAAAGTGAACGCCATTTGTGTAGTGATGTATATGGCCGTTGGTAAAATAAGAATACAAAAGCTCTGTTTAAATTGTACCAGTGATCCCAATGGTTGTAAATTGCAAGTATTGTTGATTGCTGTACTGTCTCTACTGCTGTTTGTGTGAAATGAAGGTAAAGGGGGGTACTTTTTAGAACCACAACGGGATAGTTGGAAAAACGGTGTAGAATAATAACCTATAACTTTTCTGACTCTTTTAAGATTGTCAATCTAGCCAATTGACATTCCTGTAAAACTAATGTTGATCTGGTTGTTGTTCTTAAATTTTGATTTATTTGTAGAAAGTGCTCGCAAAATAGATGTTAGGCACTTTGTAAAAGAAAAAGCATTTCTGATAGCCGAAGTGTAGAAAACAATTCGGACAAAAGACTTCAGAAGTGAGTTGTGTTCAACCAGCACAGACTAAAATGAGAGAGGCGCAAACGAACAGTAGTTTTTGATACTTCAAGTCCATTACAGACTCAGTTGTGTGGAGTTCACAATGATAACGACATTTGTGTGTCAATTCAGAAAAAGCTGTAACGGACGACAGAAAGTAGGCTACGCATTTGTGGCAAACTCGTATACAGCTCCACTTGAAAAAGATTTCAAAATAGATGCGAATGGAGCGCGTGCTTTCATGGGGCATTTTCTTTGTGGTGTAGACCAAGGGTGTCCAAACTACGGCCATCGGACAAAAAAGTTCGGAGATCCCTGGTTTAGACAATGATGTAGTCAAGACCGCAACCTTCGAGACCGAAACCTGGTTAAAACTTCGAGACCGAGACTTCATCAAAAATCCCGAGACTCGAGACTTTGAAATTCGAGACCGAGACTTCAAATTTTGTGCATTTTGCCGGATTTTTTTTAAACATCGCAATCAGTTTGAAGTTGAATTTTCTTTCAATTTCTCGCATTTTTCCGACCTCTTTTGGTTGTTTCCTACCTGCAAATACAACACACAAAAAATCGTTAAATATAGAAATTTTACTTCACCAGTTCTTTGCAATATTCAATGTCTCGAGACCGGTAGCCTTCGAGACCGAGACCTGAAACCTTCTAGATCGAGACCAAGACTCGCAAAAATGGGTCTCGAGACCGAGACCAAGTGTCGAGACTCCATCATTGGGTGTAGAAACTGTAAAGTGTTTTGTGAACGTCCATTTGCATTGCAACGTGAACAACCTGAAAAAGATAAGCAAAATGTCGACTTTGCCCACCCCTGGAAAAATTTCTGCGGACACCTATGGTTACTTCCACCCGTTCAACAAGCTTTGACGTATAGCCTAGGCAAGTCAGGCGAAGCTAACCATGTACGAAATTGAAAACTAAACAAAGCGCGTTATGACGACACAACCGTTTATTTTTTACTGCACAAGATGGAACAAATCCACACATTGCTATGTTCATTTACACTGTTTATTCTTGATGCTTGAATGTTCAGTGTAATCAGTAGTTCAAAAATGACCAATTTAAACACTATTCAAGAATTTTCAAGGGCACCGGAAAATATTCAAGGACAACAAGATGTTTTTCAAGAATCAAGGACAAAACGAGTTTTGATAGCAAATTCAAGGACAGTTCTTGGCGCTCAAGGACGTCTGGCAACCATAGCTCTACCCACATGTCCTGCAACCTCATAGAATTTTGTACGGGTTTTCCGTAATGATTCAGAAGCAATTCTTTCGCGTATTTCAGCTCTTTGCCCAGGAGATCACACATTTCCATCAGAAACACACTTGAAAGAACTAACAAATCATATTAATTTAGTGAAAATGATTTAAAACGTGAAATAACTTGGCAAAGAATTTGCTTGGGAAAGAGTCGAAGCTGCCTATATCACGCGAACAATTTTTGTCATTTATAGCTACTTGAAAAGCTGCGTTTGATTGTTACTGGTAGCTGTAACTCTTCCCGTCACCAGTGCTTCATGCAAGAGAAATTTTTCAAAAATGTAATCAAAATATTTCCCAGAAATTCCATGACCAGTGAAAGATTGGGTAACATTGATATACTTTAAAGTGAAAGGTACTAGCTGAAAAATAGATTTAGATGATCTCGTTGATAAATTTGACAGTCGACATGATAAACCAAGGATTAAGTTACGTTGAGGTGATGATGATAGAAAATTTGAACATAGCCTGTGCAGGAATCTGTGTGAGGATTATATTGCTCATTGTCTATTTGTCTGAATCGTTTTTGGCTTAGAGGTAGTGCGTGTTTCGCGTATGAGAAGACAGTCATAAATCAGCTTAGGATTGAAAAGTCAGCTGTTGAGGATCAGTCAGAGGAAAATTCAGTGTGAATAATAAACTGGACGACTTTGTTGGGAATATTCTGCGAAATAAGTTTTACGCCTGCTGTTACATCTTGCTATCAGGTACACGCCGATACACACCTATCTGCGGCGCTGCTATGCTACTTAGGTGCAACTGGTGCCGAAACCTTGCTGCTGTTAAGTGCATACTGTATTGAATAGTTCTAACCCTATCCATGCTGAACACTCGTAATAGTAGTTGCATAACATTGTTATGGTTACACTTACACCACAATCACAAAATGTCCATAAGCTACCACAAAAACGGATTAGTCAGTAGTCACCAAACCGTTGGAAGATGGTTCATTTTTATGTGCTTTGTGGTAAGAATATTTTTATGGAACTAGTTGGCTATCAACATCCTACTTGTCTCTGTGTCAAGATGGAATTTGTGGTTGGAACCATTTCGCTTTCATGTGAATTGTTTTCACTTTCTAAAGCCAGAGCCGGCCTTACGCCGATGCAGCTGTATTGGGTCCCGCGCCATGGTGGTCGGACAGGTTGTTCATTTTTGCCAGATAATCCTTGGGCCAAAGAATTATAGAAACGGCTTTTAAATTTCATTGTTAGAAAATAGTTATCTCGTTTGAAAAAAACGATGATATTGCTCCAAGGAGCTTTATCAAATGTGCTCAATTCTCATGCTAGGGCGTTATGTCTGCGTTCCCGCATGTTCCACTTTTTATCGATGGAACTTGGCTGTTACTGGTGTCCGTTAAGACTGCAGGAGACCTACAGTTATTGCCAACCAGGTGTGCAATGATTCAACTCGCAATGAATAGGTTAAGGCGAGTGTCTGCCGTATTAACTTGGCATTTCTTCCAACGTAACGCTATTCAGTTCTCGAAAAATCATTCTGTTTTGGAAAGTACTTGTTTGGTTGAGGGTCATCTGCATTTTGACAAAAGCCTGTAGTTTTGCTTCATGGAAGATTTTAACATAGACTAGATATTTTAATGTTGTGTCAAAATAAAATTAACTCTACCAAATTGAAACAAATGACAAAAGATGAGAGGTTGAACCCATGAAGGCCAAAAATCTCATGCAAACCAGCGCAAAATTTTATGAAGTGTTTGCACTTAAATTGCCTCCTTTCTTTCTCCAAAATGGTTCGCGTTATTTGTCGGTTGTGCAAGTACTTTCATCATTTGCCGCCCCGCAAAACCTTCATTATGATTTGTCTATTTGCGAGCGTAAAAGGTAGAAAAGCCACTACTTCAGATCCAGGTTCATAAACGCAAAGGACACTTAAAACCAGCAGCTTAAACTAGGAAAGGCAAAAATTGTGAATGTTATCCAGCACACTCGTTTCTGTTTGTCAATATATTACGGGGCTATATGCTTTTTTTCATGAATCAAGCATGCGCATTATATTGCGTTTGATAAGTGATTGTATATCTGTGACGTGGTGCCGTAGTTGCAAAATCTTTGTACATTACATTTCTAATTCATAAAGAACAGTTTGCATTCCAAGCGCATACATTATGAATAATTGTAAAACTGGGCTTTGGGGAACTTTGGTGGATGCATGGATAGCTCTTATGTGAAGTATGTTTTTTCGTGTGTTATGTTTTTTTTTTCCATTAATGTTTTTTCGTGTGTTATGTTTTTCCATTAATGTTTTTTCGTGTGTTATGTTTTTTTTTGTTTTTTTTTCCATTAAAGTATGTTTTTTTTTCCATTAATGCATTTGCATTGCCCTGTAATTTGGATCTCTCCAGGAGAGCTCCTGCTAGTGCCCCGTAATTTTTCGACTGATTCTGAAAAATCTTTACCGGAGAGGTGCCGTAAGTGATTTTCTCCATACTCTGATTTTTCCTGTTATTCAACCTTGTTCACTTGTTTCGCGGCGCCTGGTAATTTTTAGTTTATTCTTTTTATGCAGGTCATTTGTTCAGACATTTCGTAATTTTTACCAACGACAGCACCTGCAAAGATGTCGTTTCCCAGACCATTTCGTAATTTTCTGTGGCAACATCTGGCTACATTTGCGTCACCCTCTAGGTTTATTCTTTTACTATTCCCATGTAATTGCTTCCTACCAATTCCTGTTTGCAAGTCAGGTTTTGGTACAACATCTGGTTATTGCGTCAAGCTTAACATACTGCTCGTTTGTTGCACATAAAAGGTCTTGTTTCTTATTTTTGTCAGGTCAACTTTGACGTAAGTTTTCATTTCTCACTGTTGCGCAATATGTTATGCGATTTTTCTTCAACTCTAGTTGTCAATCATTCTATTTCGTAATTGCGTCGTGGTTTGTTCTTTGTAATTGCACTAAAGCTTTTGGACAATGAGGTCATTGCCTTTTTGCAAACATTCTCACTACTATGAGACTCGTGCATTGCTGTAATTTCCCCGTCAGTGCTTCCCCTAGTGCATGCCATTAGTTTCGTCGCGTCTGTCGCTGATGCTACGTTTATCAACGCATTTGGGGTTTTGTGCTCAAGTAATCCTCTCTTACCTAGCTATTTTAACCTTTAGCATGGTTTTATATGTTTAACTTTCACATACACACAAATGAAAACAATATAATACACAGCAATATAATGCACACAACTGATTCGCTCATTTCAGTTCAGTTTCTTCAACACATCTGCCATGGCCATTCGTTGTCGCAGATCTTCAAGAGTCAATACATCATTGAAAGTTTCTCCAGGCTTCCATCCGTACAAATGTTTCATGGAGCGTTTCTTCTCGGTCACCTGCTTGACTTGAATGACGCATTTGGTACATTTAAGCCATACTTCATAGACTTTTTGTTCGACTCTCAGTCGTATCTTTATTGTTTCATTTTGCTTTAAGACCTTCGGTATCCAGTTGAGAATCAGTGTAGTTATTTCTTCTTCTGACAGCTGTTCTATAGGCCTTGCATAATTAGTCCAATCTTTTGTCAATACTCTAACAAAGTCTTTCTAATGCTTCTTTTGTTCCTTTGGTACCGTTGTAATTTATACACAAATTCCATTACTTCTGTAATTCAAGACAACCTTTTTTTAGTATCCACACATTGATAGTACGCACAACGTATAGCTTTATCGAGTTTAGCCTTTTTCATGTTACCATACGTAGCATCTTCTGGCCAAACATACAACTTATCTACATTTTTACACAATTTTATTCGTGTTATTTTTATTCGTTTTGGTGATGGTTTACGAAACCAAATGGCATATATTTTTTTACTCTCCGTATCCCTAATTCTTATTTGCATATCATTGTTTCTAAAATATCCCCTTTGTGCTTTAGATACCCAATTTATTATTAAAGCCATGGTTTCTTCTTCACTTAACTGAACAAATGGTGTCAATAACTTCTTCCAATTTGTTACTCCAAATTTGGCAAGTATTATTCTAGCGTCCTGGTTCCAATGCTTACAGTATCGAAGTTTCTCTAAGAGACTCATGTCTCACTAGCTTCGTATTATTTTACTCTGGAACCTTCTGAAACACAATACATCGGTTAACACACGCAAAATACATACACACATATACTATACACAACACTGGTTTAATTATACAGTTAAGTGCGACCATTTTGCCTATCATTTTGATATCGAATTGATGTGATAATACAACTGTTTTCAACTACATGCGCTTTAAATATAATTTGATGTTCAACACATTGTGACACAAATACGGCATCTACTTCAGGCACATCAGCTTGACATTGTATTTCGACACATTCTTGCAGTCATAACATAACTTGGCTGAATGATTCTGAATGAAAGTATCGTTGCTAATAGTTTTTGACATCATCATAGATATTCGTTCCTTGTTCGTACGCTCTTCGCACTGACAACACACTATTCATCTTTCAATATTACTTAATTCTGCGTATAAAATTACACTGTTTATGTTTTAACATGATATACACAATGCATTTATAAATGACACTTTACTCATCATTTGTTATTGTGGTTTTTGATTCTATCACTATTTGTGTCACTCATGTTATGGTCTTCTAACACCATAACAGTTTGATAGGGTTAATCATAGCAACTTAATCTTCAAAACAATGAAAAATCACCATACAAGATGGACATCTATGTTTCCCCCCTACTTTTTCCTTGACCCGCAGTGACCCCTCCACACTTTTTTCATTCTAGAATCGCCACTGTATACAGCCCCAGCAGCACTGGTCAAAACATCACAGTAAAGTGGTAACTCCACAGGAAAGGTTGCTTTCCATCATTCAATTTTTTTGCCAAGGTGTTTTGTCGTTTAAATCATTTGCCAATGAAGTAACACACTTTGAAAGATTTTTACTATCTACCACTTACCTGTTTCACTACATTCTTTTTATTTTAATACTGGGCATCTGCACTGACACTCGAATTTCTTCGCCACATATTTCGTGCATTTTGGCTAACAAAGCTTTGACATTTTTTGTAACGTTACCTACACTTTTCCTAATAACTTTTCTCCTCACACGACAAGTAATTGATTAAGAATTCTCCAAAGATTTAGACTTAAGAGGTGATGAATTTGGAGATTTAAAAAAACGAAAGCACTACTTTGAATTTCAAAAAGCAAAATTTGTAACTAATTGTTCATCCATCCAAACTTGCTCACTCTGTCCAAAACAAGTTTTAAAAATGTTGCTCGTGATTCTGCTGTTGACGCAAAGAAAAAATATTTAGGCCTATTAGAGTAATAGACTTTTTGGCACATATTAGGTTTACACTTTGAACCAGCGAGGTAATATCCCACTGCATGCTCAACTGCAGTGGCGTAGCGATGTTAATGTCGCCCGCAGCCGACTATAAAAATGCTTTCTCTTTCCACTTTCACATTTGCATACAACAATATAAAATGAGAGAAAATCATGTATCATGCTTACTACAACAATAAGGAATAATAAAGCATCTTGAACATCACAATCAAATACTCACAAACTGAAAGGGGTCTTGTTTTTAATTCTCGATTATGGATCTTGCTTTCTCTGCTTGTTAGCCACCCTTCTCGTCATTACTTTTCCTATCTTTTCTGCCTTCTGTACATATGCACGTATGTATGGGTAAATAAATAGCACAGCTGGCACATGCTAGACTGTGGTTCAGCGGGAAAGTTTTGTATTTTGTCATCACTTGCGAATCAGTTGGGACCGTGGATTCGATGTATTTTCCATGACAACAACAAAGTGCACAGGGCTAATTAAGCCCTGAAGCAACTTGGGTTTGCTTTTTTGTCTTACTTAGAGCAAGGTGCTCGTAGTTTGTCAGTTTTTTTTACAACTGCGGCATATCTTTTGCAGGTAACCATTGCCTTCGTATTGAAAACTTTTTCTTTCTCTGATAAAAAGAAAGCATTAGATGTTTTTGATAGGCATTGTTGGGATGCAGCATGCTGCAGTAGAATGAGCGAAGTTCGGGATTACCGGTGTAGTTGACTAGCAGTGAAATAGTGTAGCGCCTTCCCGCTGACTTTACGGCTCAGTGTATAATTCCTAGATTTGCTATTTTTTATTGTCAAGTTTTTATATTTTCAAGTTTTTTCCCAATTTCCATAATTTTACGTTAAACTGATATTCATAACAGTTCCAAATTTCCGTTTTTGCTGACACACTTAGAGTTTTCGCAACACCGCATGTCGGTTAGAAAACGCTGAAAGGCCGTAAGCCTATAGCAGTAGGCTACGTCAAAGTAACTGATCAGCCATGACGCATTATTTGCTCTCTGTATAAAACTCTTATGAGCAAAACCTTTCCTCAAGAGAGTTCGGAGGCATTTTTGAACTTCAAAAAGTCTGCATTGCGCAGAACAAGAAAAACTTCACCAGCGTGTTTTGACAGTGTGCTTTGAAAAGCACTTCGATGAAGAGACATGGTTTTATTTGGCTTCTCAAAAAAGAAACTTTTTGGCACTCTCCCAACTCTGTTGAATAAGACTATGGGTTTCATAACAAAACTCTTGGAAAAACAGTTCAAAGATAGTCCTTAGCAAAGTACTCCCAACCTCTCGTTGCAGAGAATACGCACTGCGGTTTCTTTGGTATATGCACATTTTTCATTGAATTCAGTATAAATTTTAAACAGGGTAGAGGCTGCACGAGTTTCCAGAACAGCATATTATGTAGCAAAAAATAACAAACATTTCACAGACTTCGAAAGTTTGATTGATCTTCAAGAAGGTAATTCCATAAATATGGCACACGTCTCACACATTAAAACTGTTGCCGTTGATATAATAGGTCATGTGTCTTCACAGGTGAAAAAAAAGACTGTTGACTAAAATCATTGAGAGCATGAGCAAGATAATTGTTCTAGCCGACGAATCTACCCGCGTTGGTCACAAATTAACTTTAATATTTTTTCTAAAAACTGGCGTTGATGGCGAAACGGCACCGGTTAGCTTTCCGCTGGACTTGGTTGAACAGGAGACTGCGTACTTCTCATATTAAAGACGCAATTTCGGACAGTTTGCGAAAGAATGGCTTCACCAATGAGTTGCTGCAAGAAGTCTTCACTGGATTTTGGTTTGCAGTGATGGAGCCAGCGCAATGTTGGGGACAAAATCAGGTGTTTGTAAAATTGCTCAAAGATGAAATCTCTGATATCGTATTGTGGCATTGCCTCAATCACAGACTTGAACTTGTCGTTGGCAATGCACTAGATGCTACCAGCG
>Ga0210059_1014009_pt1 | contig 11903 bp, 10 predicted proteins | sample Ectturendosymbi2_FD_188042 | JGI IMG/M metagenome (GOLD analysis project Ga0210059, IMG submission 188042) | Ecteinascidia turbinata endosymbiont from Florida, USA - Sample 2 (SPAdes) (version 2) | ecosystem: Host-associated > Tunicates > Ascidians > Unclassified | place: Key West, Florida... | reverse complement strand
CGGATTTCGGCAAAATCATAATACGTCCCTCGCTGTCTCCAGTATTTGTAATGCGTTTGTGCAATGTCTGGATGAAGGAAAGATAGCTTGCTCAATTTTTTTAGACCTAGCTAAAGCCTTCGATACCGTTGATCACACAATCCTATTGAGCAAACTGGAGAGATACGGAATAAGAGGATTGCCTCTGCAGCTTATAAAAAGCTACTTAACAAACCGGTATCAGAAAACAGTTGTTGATACTTTGAAATCGAATGAGAAACTTGTTACTTGTGGAGTACCACAGGGGTCAACACTGGGACCTTTTCTATTTTTAGTTTATATTAATGATTTGGCTTTGGCAAGTGAATTCAATGTTCGCATGTTTGGTGATGACACTAACTTAACTATGGTTTCTCACAAATATCTCTCCCTACAAACTAAAGTAAATTGTGAAATTAAAAAAATTGCCAATGGTTGAAGTCAAACAAATTTTCTTTGAACTACAACAAAACTGAATACATGATTGTCAGTAGAAAGAAAGAAAATGCAACTTTCATATAAACATCGGAGGACATGAAATATCTCAAAAAGAGTGTATCAGGTATTTAGGGGTGATGTTACTGTAGATGATTCCTTAACTTGGAAGCAACATATTGCACACGTTACCCGTAAGTTGTCGAATGGTTGTTGGCGTTGTCACAGATCAGAAAATATTCCAACTCACAAATGGTTAAAAAAGTGTATTTTGCATTACTTTATCCGCATATTCAATATTGTACAACCAGCTGGGGATGTGCTCCTAAGTCTGTCTTAGATCCTTTAATCAAACTTCAAAAGCGTATGGTACGTATTATGACGTTTAGTCATAATAAAGCTTCATCAACGCCGTTGTTCCACAAATTAAACCTGTTAACGCTAAACGATGTTTTCAAATTGGAAATCGCTAAAGTCATGCATAACATAGAAAATAATGAGCACTTGCCGGACTATATTTCAAAAAATTTTGAATGAGCAAATTGGACACACAGTCATAACACCGGACACTCCAATAAAGGCAACTGTGTATTACCGAAAATTAGAACGGAAACCGGGAAAAAATCAATAGTTTATTGGGGCCCAAAGATCTGGCAAGAAGTTCCACCGGATATCAAATCAATACCTTTACTGCTGTTTAAAAAGAAATATGTCAATCATTTAATTCGCCACTATATAAACAGATGATGCCTGCAATCCATGGATTTATAGTTTAGTGATGTTACAGACCAACGTTTACTTGAAACTTATCTTGCATGTGGATCATATCCATTATTTCTTGGTCTTGTTCATTATTTGGAATGTACAAGTATGATTGAGTAAGGTTAAAACAATGTTCTGCTCTTTGCTTTCGCTTCTGCTGGTTAGCGCAGAGCTAGTGAGCGTGTTCGTTTAGGGTCTTTGACAACATGTGATTGGGTGGTGGCAGACGGGATGACCGAAGTGTCTTTTCGCCGCCTCCCGGACTTACTGTGTCTGTCTTGACAAGTGTACTTGCGTTGAGGTAAAAAAAATAAAATTGTTGTTGTTGTTTGTTGTTCCTTGTTTATTTACAGTATTTGGTTCAGACACACAGGCCATATCATATAGGTAGTGGAATAACACCGGAGCAGAAAAATGGTAAGTTGTAGCGCACTGCATGGTAGGTGCTAGTTGGTAGACACACTCAACACTGAGAGAGGAACACAACACTGATACAGTACACCATCTATAACTGCATGCACTCCTCGTTGTACAGGAACCCGGCTGTGGAAGAGAAACGTTCTAACGTCAGTTTGTAAAGTAAATGGTTATCATTAAAAGGTCGAATGGGTTTGATCAACGCTGCACAAAAGCATTTAAATTGTTGTGATCAAAGTTCCAAATGTTTTGCAAAGCATTCAGCTTCAAGCTGACAACAGTTTGTTTTCACGAATTTTAAAGCAAGATTTGGCGGTTGGTATTTTACTAGTTATATATTTTAACTTTTTCACATGTTTACAGTAACTTGCACACATGGTCTACATGCTGGGGATGATAGAGGAATTACAAGAAAATTATGAGAAGTCATGAGGGGCCATGAAAAATACGTAATGTTTTGGTTGCTGCGCAAAGGCAATACTGATGAGACGCATACATGGACACAACGCACCAGCAACTACTGCATTTGATCATCATCATACGGGAGCGTTAAATGTGGAAGAAAAACGAAGATTGGTAAAAGGCATCAGATCTTTAAAGTGATCAGATGAAATAATTCTATGAATACTGAGCAATACACACACATCGTTGAACAAAACCATACAGATTATTTCTAAACATGTCATCAAGAGTCTTGACATAATGGTTAATATTTTGATTGATTCATTTTATTCCTGAGTTTGCTTGATTTCTCTGTTCTTGGTTTAGTCTTTCACCTGTTCACTCGTAAGCATTAACTGCAGATTTCAGTACTGAGAATACTTAATGTTACGTGACATCGATGTCTTCTAAAAAATTGCTGCTCAATTCAATTTTGTCGCCTTTGTGGAAAGTGATTATTTAATACAAATATATGCCAATTAGGATCATAGCAAAACGATGAAAATCAGCTGATTCCTCGGCAGCTTGCAGTAAACCAAGCTAGAGTTCTTAATTTTTTACAATGTATCTGCTCAAGAAAGATCAGTGATGAAGGTTAAGTACTGTGAATCAACTACTTTCTAAATTAGCCACATATATTGTACATAGAGATAACTTGAAAAGAACGTCACTGCAATAAATGAGGTATATCCGAGAATGTTGCGGCACAGAATGTGAAAGCTAAAATATGCCACTGATATAAATTCAAGGTCGATCAAAGAGCTGAATTTCGTTGATTTCAATGAGATCTGATTTTATTCCACGAGTAAAATCTGAATCGCGTTTGTTTGCAAACGCACAAACTGTCTGTGAAACTACGCACGTAGTCATCCTCTCATTGCATTCCTATCTTGATCTGAACGGATGTTCTTGACGAGTTGCTCAAGCGGAATCGCTCTGTTCTGAAAATGAAGGTTCGCTGTGCATTCACCAGCAACCACGCTTTCGAAAATCCTGCGAAGGAAAAGCTGAATACGTTCCACTCGCTGCTCGCTTGAATATTTGGAAATTTGTGCGTCATCTTTGCTTCATTTTGGGGATGACTTTGCACGTTTTTTAATCTGCAGGTGGAGCCCGTCGTGCAGCCCGGAAACGAAATGAATGTTCATCACATTCTTTTATACCAATGCGTTTCTAATGTGACGGTGAGTGCGAAACATTAAAAATTACTGCATGATATTCCTGACAAGATACGAATGTCGGCAGCACATGTGAATAATAACGCGACCAAGCGTTGACAAATACCGGAAAAGGTTTTCATTAGTTTTTTTTAATATGCTTGGAAACTTCATGTCTCCAGAAAAATAGGCAAGCGTCGTGAAACCTTATCATAATCTCCCTGTGATGTGATTTACACTAATGTTTACATAAGATTCACTGTATGCGCTGACGTGGCAAAGGTAGAATATCAAAAAAGGGTTAGAATGAGTTGCCTTTTCTTTGGGGGATGCTTTCAGTACGTTTTCTCGTATCATAATAGGCAATAGTCTGTATTTCAGGACACTGGGTCTATAGGACAAAATGTCCAGTGTTATCTTCCAAACATGCCAAGTGACTTCATGGATTGCGAACTCGTGATGCACGGATGGGGAATCGGGGGCGGCGTAAGTATTTCTCTTGTTTTATTGGCTTTAGTAGTTCTTTTTGATGTAAATGTTTTAATGAGGGCCGAATATTTAATGACTTACGTTGATTTTAGAAAACTAAATTTGGTATAAGCTAATGTGCTGAATGCGCCTAACTGCAATGGTAGCGACTGTTTATCATGTTTAACCACTCTGCAAGTGTGATTTCATACGAAAGTTTCGTGCCAGCGAAACAAGGATAGAAATAAGGAACCTAGTAAAATGTTTTGCACCAAGGTGTTAGTGGACATTTGTAAAACTTCCAGCACGCGGTACAAACGTGATTAAGTGGGACTGAGCACCACCTTCGTCAAACATGTCGAATTTAAAATAATCAAAATAAGGACAGGTTATCATTATGTAGGCTACTTGTACTACAGCGAAAAGAAAAGCTAAACTTGGCAGCACAAAAGCTTCGACTGCTTTTGATGTGTGGAGGCCCACGTGCACAAAGCCATGTGGATGCCCCTTGTTCAAGATGAAAACTTTTTAGACTTTGAACTGACAAAATGGCCCAAATTTACATACACCTTTTGACACGGGATCACGTAATGTTTGAAGGAGACCTCGAACTTTTGAAGCTTTGAATTATGCAATGTCTTCGTCATCACTAAACAGACTAAGAACTCTTCCATTTCTTTTCCGGCATTTTGCCCCGTGACGTTTGCAACCACATGGACAAGTACAGTGGTCTATTCAAACAAACATGCAATTTCGACCAGGGCTGTGGAGCAGTTGCCCAAGCAATTTTGGATGACTGGAGACGGAGCCAAGAAATTTCAGGTGGTGGTGCCGGAACCTGAAATTTGAGTTCCCGTTCAATAGACATAGCTTGTTGAGCAAGAGAATGGTACAAGTAAAGCAGTGGTTTTTAGTTTTTAATCGACTAAGTCGTTATGGAGCCGGAGCCGAAAACGTTCAGTGGTTGGAGTCGGAGCAAAAAAAAATAGATGCCCGGAGCTGAGCCAGAGCCAGAAATTTGAGTTCCGGCTCCACAATCCTGATTGTGACACCTGTTGAACGATTCTTGCAACCTTCCCGCTGGCGTTGCGCTGAATGCGCGGTTCACCACGAGCGGAATGTGCGCGAAGAACAACACTATATATATGTGGCGCGAACAAGCAATAAAAGAATGATCTGGTCGGGTGAACTCTGTTGTTGCTTGTTGCAACAGTGCGAAGCTTTGCGCACTTGCCGCTCGAGCTTTCCGATCGCAACAAAATGGTGCTGTGACCAACATGTGAAAGTCGTGCCGTGTAAAACCTTCTCAAAAAGAACGTGCGATCGGTGCGGTTCGTTGTAAAAAGGAGGGGATGTTGTTGCAACCTCTCCTTTGGCGTTGCGCGGAATTCGCGGTTCACCACGAACGGAATGTGCTCGAAGAACAACACCATATATATGTGACGCGAACAAGCAATAATGGAGTGATCATGGCATGCGAACTCTATTGTTGCTTGCTGCCACAGTGTGAATCTTTGCGCACATGCCGCTCGGGCTTTTTGATCGCAAAACAATATGCCTAGAGACGATACTTCTCAAAAGACAACTAAGGTGACTTGGTCATGTGATAAGGATACCTGGAAACATACCTCCCCCGAGTACTTTACAGTGAACTACTCTGTGGCTGACGTTCGGTGGGGGTCAGAGGAAGCGTTTTAAGGAACAGGGGATCCCTTTCGCAGGTCTGTTGCATGTAAATAACTTAAAATGCTTTTATATATGTTGAATTACATTTTGAATTTAATGAAAACATTAGAGAAAGACATGAAATTCCTAAAGCTGATAATTTTTGTTTGTTTCGTATTTTTTATATTTGCTTTTTACCTGCAAAATCACACGAGAACTTGTCTTTGTAGGCTTTTTTTTACCCTCCCCATGTTGGGTACCCGCTTGGGACCGCCGAAGATCCGAAATACGTTGTCATGCAAACACATTACGACAACCCAGACAAGAAAACCGGTGAAACATTTAATTATTCTGTGGATTTTATCTGAATCCAACAAACGATGTAGTACAGCACTTGGATTTGAAAAACAATTCAAAACATTTAAGTTGACGATGAAACATAGCTATCTGAAGATATGCATGTTCACAATATTTTTGGCAATGTAGATCACAATGATTATCTTTTCTTATAAATGTTTTACAGTAAAGCTGGCGAAAACTTGGATGCTTTTGAACAGTCTTGGGATGTAGTTAACATTTGTCGGTTGCGAATCGTTTTCAAAGAAATAGACATACCGGTTAGCACAAAACTAAATGCCGTACCCAGTCATAAACCTTTTTGATTTATATTGCGGAACTGTTTCCGTTATTCCCTGAACGTAATTTTCGTAAAACAACTTTTAAACACCCGTACGATTTTATTTTGGGAAAATTAGGTTTTGGGCAACTTGACTAACGAAATACTTTGCTCAAACTTTGCAATATTTTGTGTTTTCTCCTTATTCTTGGTTGATGTAAAACCTGGTAAACGCTACCTATCTTTGTCTTTCATGCATTTGAAGATATCGTGGATTCATCTGGTCTAAGAATAACATACACTCCAAACATTCGCCAACACGACGCTGGGATGATTCAAGCAGGGCATTCTGTTTCGTCGTTTCAGCATATTATTCCTCCGAATATGGAATCGTTTCTTAGTTCCGCAGAATGCACTGATCAGTGTTTGTCGAGTGTAAGTTTCATTAATTGTTTTTTGATGTTTCCGAATTCAAATGATTGCCGTTGTTTTTGCCATCAAAACTCTAGGTTTGCTGCATGCTTTCGGGGATTTAACCGACTTATTTCTTCTTTCATCATTTTGCTTTTTCTTTCTTCAAACTTACATAAAGCTGTATTCAAAGTGAGTTGTCTCCGCACAGGTGAAGGAGACGGTTTTGAATCCACCATCATATGTTTTCCTGTGTGGAGACTAGTTAGATAGTTTTTGCTTTTTGATTTAAGTCACTTTCCGTTGTTGCAGTTTTTACGCTTTCCACATGCACTTTCCGGACTATGCAGCAAGAAAACATTTTAACATTGTCGACTGCAAACATATAAACTCAGGTATAAAAAAATTAAGATAGGGGTGAAAACTTCGCAGAAGTTCTGTCATACTTTTGAGTTGAAGGTCGTTTGATTTCATTCTTATCCTGGCTTTCAGGAGGCAAGGAAAGTCGTGTAAAATATAGGAAAGTGATGGAAAGGGAAGAATAAACGTTTCTTGTTACGATTGTTTTGGTTAAGCAAGTTTGAAAGGTACAGTGTTTAAAAGTGCTTGTACATTCACATCATTTTGCATGAAGAAGGTTCATAACATTGGTACAGACTCAAAGATAGTAAAGCATTTGGCTTGGTCGCAATTTCTCAGTTATAGATTACATCGATCACGTTTACCCAGTAACATTTGAGTGTTGATGGGACAGCAGTGTAATTTGTTTCCCTGAGCAGGTCAGGTTTGGCGCGATGCAATTGAACAACTCCTGCAGTTTTTTTCAGTAGTCACACAGTGAATAAATAGCAGCTGGAATACTTTAACCCTGTTTTCTGCTATGTCATTTGATCTGCGGGGGAAGCGCTATAGCACTGCAGAAATCCTGTTTGTTTCGCGGTTTTAACTGAACTCCCCTCACTGCATTACCTGATTCTTTAAAGTTTCAAATATGCATCTTTACTTCCACCTCACAAGGCACGCTTTACTCTGATTCATCTTGCAAAGCTTATAACTACAGTAGATATCGTGGTGAACTGTTTGATCACAACTTCATAAAGTGCATAGAACGCTGTTATGGAGGAATGTCCTCAGGCGAAATGCACGTAAATCAATTGGAAATTCAAAAATACAGTGAAAACCTGTTACAAAATACAAATTGATCGTCTATCTGCCATAGAAAACTCTGCAAATAAGATTCACGTCAGCCACAAATATCTGAAATACGCTATGTCTAGCGAAACAGATTTAACGAAAGGAAATTTCTTGAGTGCAAACAGTTAAGGCTGAAATTTGAGTATTACAAGATGAGTGTTTAAATCGTGAAATAATAAATTTGCCGAAAAAAATATCCACATGACCAAGTTTCTTGGCTGCAGGTTAACGCTTCACACTGGTAAACTTAGAAAGATGTATTGTCTGAAAAGTCATTTCTTTGTGATTATACCACAAAATGTTCGTTGAGAAGTATTTTTGCTTTTGTGACATTTCCGTTCCGCTACAGTTCTTCACTCCGAGTGAACTTTACAACATTAAAATCGCATAAGCAATACAATTTTGTCGAAGTTGATCTATAATCTACCAACGCTACGACTTAAGGTAAGAGCCCAGGTTTATGCCTGCATGCCTGTTAATAAGGCATTCCAATGGACGATACCATAAATTTCTGAAGTGTGCTAATAAATTCTGAAACACAAAAATAGACAAACGTTCAAAGACTGTTTTGTTTCCTTCAACCACTTCTCAGGTCACGTAGGGTTGTTCAAAAAGATGTATTTACTTTTTTGCTGGTATCATTTCCTATCAAACTTACCCAGGCTTTCGTTTACCGGGTAAATCATAGACTTCCAAAGTTTTATTTACTGGCTTCAATGAAACAGGCATCATGATATTCTGTGCACGAAAGCAGCAAGATTGTAGAGACCAATTTCGCAACGAAATCGTTTGTCCAAACTTAACGATAATTTCGGAGTGACTTTTTACCAGAACGTTTCAACCGGACTCACAGTAATGTGTCATCTTGACAAATTCAAAGAAACTGGAAGTGCACAGGATAACATAGAAAAGTCGCAGTGGCCGGTCACGGTCAAACAAATAATATCACAACGTAACTGTGAGACAATGTTTGAAGCAGTCTTTAAGGAAATCAAGACGTTAGTCCCAGTAGACAGATTCTTCAAGGAGTTCAGTTATGAATATAATGCACCAGGATCTTCATCTGTATTCGTATAAGATACAGATTTTACAACTTCAGACAGATGCCAATAATGCTGAGAGATTTGCTTTTGGGCACATCATCAGTGACAGAATCGAAGACCATCCACTTCCTTTCAGGAATGATGTAAATTTCCATCTCAGTGGTGATGTGAACCAGCAGAATATGCGCTTTTGGGCTCAGGCTCAGCCTCATAAGAATCAGAATCGCCCACGTTGGGTGGAGAAAGTGACTGTTTGATGCGAGTTGGTTCGTAATGACATCATCGGGCCATATTGGTTCGAGGATGCTGATGGACGTCCAGTAACTGTGAATAGAGTGATATATTCAGGAAAATTCATCCGACACTGAGGCGGAAGCGATTAGTGGACATAGATACTGTGATTTATCAAAAGGATGGAACAAAACCGCATTGACCCAATGAATCACTCGAATACTTCGGCCGTTGCTTGCCTGGAGACAGGATTATCAACCGTCGTACGGACCACCTTTGACCTGTGAAATTCTCCAGATCTAACCTCTTTGGCTCTTTGAATCTAATTATTTTCTGTGGTGATAACTCAAAGACGGAGTCTATGCTACCAATTCCTAAACCACTGATATGCTCAAGAGTAGCATTCTAACGCAGATCAGGAGAACTCCCCATGAGATTTTATACAGGGTCATTGCAAATTTGAACGTGCGAGTAGCCACAGCAATTCAACACCAAGGACTTTGGATCGCGAGTATTATAATATAAACTATTCAGCTGTGTTGGAAAAATCGTGGTGCATGAGGAAAAAATAGAACGCAGAGCTTACCTGCTTGTAAGACAGGTCTATGAACAAACGTGCAAAGTCTTCCTTTCAATAAAAAATTTTCTTTACCAAAAATGGATAAATATTTTTGTACCAACCTGTTATTCTATTTTTTGTATAGGTGTTGTTAACATTTATTGAAGTTAATAGGTTGGATATCAAATCGGTGCACACCATGTTCAAGTTTACTCCTTGCAAGGGGTAAAGAAATGGTGTAACAGCATGTTTCTGGTACAATTTCATGTCTATGAACCTTTCCTATACACTTTATGGTGGAAAACATCAAAAACCTGAAAAATGTCTTTAGATTTTCTATGGGCTCATTTTCTCTGAGCATTAGTTCAAGTGATGTATCAAGTTTACTTCAATTTGAATAGTTGGTTATGAAACCCAAACAATTTGAAAGTAAATGGTAGAATTATAAAGGAAATGCATCTTTACTCTAATGCAGGCGATGAATCTGGCAGGCCGACAAGAGATTAACATAATTGCTGCAACTCCTCACACGCATTTGCTTGGAGCAGGAGTGACTGTCAGACACATTAGGTAAATTTCTCAATAGCAACCGATTTTCAAAGCAATAGTTCTCAAAGCCACTACATCGCAAGTTGTTTGTGCCTTGTGGTGGGGTGTGTTGCGATGTATAATGTATCCTAGACCTGACTTCTTGCCATGTTTACTGTATACAAAAAATTGCGACTATCTGAAATCCTGTGATAGCTGTTTTATGCTTCCTGTTAATTTTTTTGAGTCGTTGTTTCTTTGAAAGGTCGATGTGACACAACACAACTGCGCGATTCATGCTGCGCCAGTCGCAAGATTGTCGTTAGATAAATACATAAACAGAATAAACGAAAAATTCGTTAAAAAATGACGTCAATGGTGAAACACAATTAATTGGGTTACTGGCAAAAATGTTGCAATATTATATATAAGTAAAAATGTCACATCAGCGCGTGATATGTGCATTCATCAAATAAGACTTATTTCAACAGAAATATTGTACTGTTCACAAGATTGAAAGATACTATAGTTGCGAGTTGCGACCAAGTACAGTATTTAAATTCCCTTTTCGCAGGTAGAAAAGTTTGAAAAGCGGCCGCTATAAGAATGGAATAATACGTAATACTTTTTCCTTTGACACTGCCGAGGCGGTTGAGCAAAACAAGTAATACGAAGCAAATAATATGTGCTACACTGTAGTACAACGTTTCAAAGAAGCAGATATTTTTAGTGGTGCATGGTTGTGCAGTGGATTTGTTTTTTATGGTTTTCTTTGTTTTTAATTTAGCTTTAGATTCATCTTTATTTTTTTTTTCAGTTTCATTCTCGATTTGATTTTCATTTAAATTTCAAATTCCTTTACTATTTCGTTTCAAATTTCATTTTAGTCATACTTTCAATTGCTTTTTGAATTTTACTGCATATTTGATTTCATTTTCGTTTTCAAATTTATTTCAATTTCATTTCAATATGGTGTTCAATTTCATATTTATTTTGAAGTGAAACAAAAATGCGAAAGGAAATCCGGGGGGCCCATAGGCACAAACGGATTTATGTTTTTCAAATTCAAATTCGACCCAAGAATTTCATTTCATAACCGCATCCAAATCCGAAAACTGAGAGTTTCAAAATCAAATCCTATTTAAATCCAAAATCTTATCACGATCACAGGCGATATGTGATCCAACTGAAAGATTTGAGAACACAGAATAGCTTACAATAGCTTGGAAATTAATTCAGGCTAACTTGAGCTATGCTTTTGAGTCACACATAATCAAATCTTTATTAGGATCTGTATTTTTACGCATTTCGAAATTTTAATCTACAGAAATGAAAATTAGACTATATAACCTGTAAGGCACCAAACTAGAAAGATCAACAACAGGAACATCGCACATGCGACCCTTTTGGCACTGGGCTACACATATGAATAACGATGGAAAGTGCTGCAGCTTCCTGACGTAAAACCAGGCCCACATCAAGAAAACCAGACGATCATAAAATTGAAATGGTGCATGTTATCGATTTTAATAAGCCCACGGGACGTTGCCTACAAAATGTGATGAACGAAAAGTATGAGAATCAGCCTTATGGTTCTAGCACCTTATGTCCTTTCTCAGAAATAGCCTTGTGCTGCAAAGATCTATACGTTTTCAAAAGTAGGACCACATCTCGGTCCTCGTTTCGTAATACTGACACAGAGAAACACACGTTCAAAAAACTCTTTTTTTATATGGTGTTTTTTTGGCACTTTATAACTACAATGGTCTTGCAGCGCCACGACTGAGTTTGTACAATTTCTGGGTTTTGTTTAATGTTCTGTGTGTGTTTCCGGCAGCTCTTCCGCACACTGTGCGCCTGGCAAGAAGGGTGTATACCAATCTACAAGGTCGTGGTAAGACCCGACCGAGAGTGGAACTCTCGACCTACCAACACCGAAGCGGACGCACTTAGTACTA
>Ga0210059_1014008_pt1 | contig 11903 bp, 9 predicted proteins | sample Ectturendosymbi2_FD_188042 | JGI IMG/M metagenome (GOLD analysis project Ga0210059, IMG submission 188042) | Ecteinascidia turbinata endosymbiont from Florida, USA - Sample 2 (SPAdes) (version 2) | ecosystem: Host-associated > Tunicates > Ascidians > Unclassified | place: Key West, Florida... | reverse complement strand
TAAACCCACCAGAGTTTCAGATCATTCAGCCACAATCATTGACCATATGTACACTAATGACAATAAACATGATATATTATCTGGCATACCGATATATGAAATATCAGATCACCTACCTATTTTTGCTATTGCAAAACAAATAAAACCAAATGCTAGGAATATTTCTAAAAACAACCAATTTAGGGATATGAAATGTTTTTGCCCTGAAAATTTTTTATTTGATCTTCAACAAACTTTAAATCAAACCATTGTGCTTGACCCAGATGTACCACCTGATAGTGATTTAGAAATATTAGCACAAACCTTTTTAGTAGTGCTTAACAAGCATGCCCCCTTGTGTAATGTTTCAAGAAAGCATAGCAAAGTTTTCAAAAACCCATGGATGACTAGGGCCGGTATTGTCATTGTTGTTTCTTGTGGATTTGTCCGACCTAGCCCACTATGCCTGAGAGGAATGCCTGCATCACTTACCCCTTGTCCTATGAGAGCATGAATCAACTGATATCTGATGGAGTTTTCCAGTGGTTCAAATAATTCACTCATGTCCAGTATTGTTCTTTGGAAATGAGTCCATTTGGAGCATAGTCCTTTGGTGAATACTGAGTATGCTGCTTGAGGATCATCTTGTGCGTAATGTGATAGCATCTGAAGGTCTTTTACCTAACCTTCAACCTTGTTTTTAGTGTACTGTTCCCAGAATGACTCTGTCCCAATTACTGCTCCAAGGTGGCGTTCGCCTTGGTCTGTGATTTTGATTTTAGGATGTTGGAAATGTTTTTGTGTGGATTTTCTTAGACTACTGTCTTTTATTATGAGGATGATCTTTGCAGGTGTTGGGCAGTATCCAAAGTCTGGTCCCTTGGCCTAGAGTAGGTTCTCATTAGAGATCGACCGATATGTTTTTTTGTAGCCGATACCGATATATCGGCTGATACTGATATTTCCAAAATTTTTAAATCTTGTTTTCTGCTTCATTATCAAAGATATGATGCATTTTATGCTTTACCTTCTTTTTAAAACCTTAAAAGTCAGGATTTATAAGCTAGAATTTTTGAAATTGCAGCAATTTCAATACTTGATTAACCTAACTTGTTAGCATAGTATGCAATCTTTACAATGAATAAACACAGTGCCATGAATAAAAAAATAATGTTAAAATAACAAAGCAATAAGAACAGAACACTGAATGTAAGAGAACTGCCTACAGTGTTCAAACCCAAAAAAGCAAAAACAGTGCTTGATAGTTGAAAGATGCTGAACAATGAAAAGGAAGGAAGTGCAAAATGGAGCATCAAGTTAAGGAGGTTATAGTACAACACTGTATTTAATTAACCATTGCGAAAAATGAAAATATTTCCAAAACAGCAGTAACTTTTTTGGTCATTGATAGTATGACTATGTTTGTTAACAGTTACTACATAAATCTTGTAAAATTTTGTTTTTGTATATATTTCACATATCAACCTTTCAGACTCTTCTGCAACTCAGTGGGTTTTCAATTTGAAAAGTCAATCCAAGTCGTAAAGAACCAAATTTGGAATTTTGATCTAATGTAACATTAAATAACTGCATGTCCTTAAAAAAGAAAAACTAGTTCCATTAGTTACTGCAACTGAAGTACTATGGCATTGGTATGAAATGAAATAACTCAACTGATTTGTCAATTCTCAGTAGTTCCATATCAACAGTTTAAGATTGTCATGCAGAAAGCAAAGTTTATCTGCATTTTCAACAAGTAGCCTACAGTGAGTTAGTCGGTCATCTACAACCTAACCTAAACAAAAGCAGCACTAGGTTATAACTGATTACTGTCCCTCCACCAGAAGTAAATTCCATAAGAACAAGTCGCCATAACAATAGCTAAGGTGCACATGTGCGCATTACGCATCCGGTGATTGTGCAATAATGCCGCGGTAGTTCTGATCCAAACACAAACAATGCACAAGTTGCGTTGTTGCAAACACTGCTTTTGCTGGTCGTGTTTAACAAACAGACAACAGCAATTGTGATGCAACAATGAACACTGGCTACCGTGCTGCTATTGGACCGAACGACAAATCATCGCTTCAATGCATTTGTTAAATGTTTGAGTAGCGCTCCCGCAGCTTGTGTGTCACATTCACAAACGCTGGTTTCACATTTGCAACAGCTTGGATTGTAAGATCACAATTATCATTATCATGCCTTGTGGAAAATGTCGATTAAGTTAACCCACGAACACAATGTTTTAGCTTGCGTACAGTATAAGCCAGCGCGCTTATAGCCTGATACATCAAGTTAAGAAAAATAGAATCCTTTTAAGATGTTACTTGCAACTGCTTCATAGCGACAGTTGTCGTCACTAATTAGTAACGATTGCATTTGTAATCATATTCATAACGCCATAAATGTTGCTTAACATAATGCAATTCATTTTTCATACCAGCTTTTTTAAATCAATCTGCGCTAAACTAGGCATCGATTGGACTTCTGCACCTTAAGTACCAGTCAAACTTTTCGTGCTGCGAAAACTTCCGGAAGTACAATGGAAGTTTATTTGCACACAATACCTGCACATGGTGGCTTCAAGCATTGCGAAGCTTCCCGATGATGCTTTTGTTTCGGTTGTGACGGCTGACGCACGCTCCATGGTTAATCTTGTCTGTTTTGTTTATGAAACCGCACCTGCTAGTGTTGTTGGACCACTGTCTCGACTTGCTTCGTTGTGCTTTCTTGCGCAAGTTGTCTAGATGCGTGAGGCATATAACAGCGTTTTGTCAACTCCTATTCAGGCCGATAACATGGACGATACCGATATATTGGTAAAACCTAAATATCGGCCGATATATCAGTTGATCTCTAATTCTCACCATTTTTTTCACGCCTTCCAGTGATCTGACTGCAGAACTATCATCCGCAAACCATGCCTGTTTCCCATCATTGGCAATTTCATTGCTTAGTGCTTGCATTAGTGGTTGTGTGGATAAGGCATACATTGCCATTGCTGCATTGTAACCTTGCAGGGTCAGATTAGGGTTGTGTGGGGCCCCTGGGTGAAACTTAGACAGGAGCCTTTTTTTATATGTATTAAACTATTGTTAATTGAAGTATTTGCATTATTGAAACAAAAAAGCTTGAGCAAAAAAAAACAGTGTTAATCAGTTTTTTTTTTAAGGTAAATGTTAGGTACCAGATGTGAACCTGTATGAACCTGATTTCTCTGATTAAAGGGACTTGATTTTCTTTGATTCTAGGGACCCAATAATAATATTCTCTGATTGGAGGGACCCGATTTTCAATTCTAGGGATCCGAATTGGGTCCCAAAGACGCCTTAGAAAAAATCCTGGTGTTAATTAATATGGACGTCACAATATGAACAAAACTCATGTTGGGGGCTCCTGGCTGTAGCCTAGTTAGCACTCCCGTTTATCTCCCATCTTGTGTCACACCCTCCTGTGACAATATGTAGTGCCCATTTTCCAGATATAGCATGGTAGGAATGTTGTAACTGTTGTGTAGGTATGTGTACATGGAAGGACACAATCTTTTAATGTTTTCTAGATTGACTTTTCTGTTGAATTTTTTTAATGCATTGCTAACATCCACTAACAGCAGGCATTCACTTTTTTCTCGTCGTAACTTCCGTACAGCACGTATTGCTGCTTGTATACCTGATTCCAGTCCAGCACATGTCTGTAGTGTTTATGCTGCACGGATAATGTCTTCGTTTAGCAGTCCTGTTATTATTTTGTCAATGATTTGCCGTACGCAATCACCAATACCTACTGGCCTAATGCCGTTGTCTCTTTTCTTTAGTGGAACAAGTCTGCATGCGAGGAGCGTTGATGTGTAATCATGTGGAATAGTGTCCATTGTGAGACACCTGGCAAGGATGGTCCTGCGATCGGAAAGCCCGAGTGGCAAGTGTGCAAAGCTTCACACTGTGGCAGCAAGCAACAATAGAGATCATGCACTGCGATCACTCTATTATTGCTTGTTTGCACCACATACATATGGGTGTTGTTCTTTGAGCACATCCCGTTTGTGGTGAATCACACATTCAATGTCAACGGAGAGGTTGCAACTGTGGCAATTTCATCAGCTAGCTTTTATGAATAGGTGCCATATGATTTTGAACAACTCATTTCTCTCCATGGAGGAGGACAAATGCCTTCATGTGACCCTCCCCGTTGTGGCATTTCTTCAAATGCTTACCAAATCTGTCACCATGAGAGCAACCACTGCTACCCGCGCTAGATGTGTTTGGCATGGGATGGGTCATAATATGCCCTTCTCAGGGCGTGGCAACAGAAATGCTGCCAAAGATGACCCATGACCCAACATACTCCAGCTGAACACTGAGGGGCTCACTGCAAACAAGTGCTTCGTCACTCAGCAGCTAGCCTATAAGAACAAGACTTTCCTGCAGGAGATCCACTACAATGTCCTACAGGAGATCCACTGCACAACTGCAGACAAGCAAGTCGTACAAGCGTGTTGTAGGAAAGTTGACACGGTCACAACATCGGCCCTCCATCATAACGCCACCAAGACTCTAGGTTCTTGCCCACAACGATCCAGTGAAGCGTTGGAACTTTTGCAAGGCTGATTGGAAGTGCTTTTGCCTTCTCATAAGTTAATCTGTTGAGACATTGCCTCCTCTGGACACATTAAATATTGAGAGGGCATACCAGGATATTTGCGAGAGCTTACTATCTGTGGCCAAACAATGTATCCCATGTGGCCATCGGAAGAACTATGTGCCATGTTGGGACAAAGAGTGTGAGACCCTCTATCACTCCTTCATTCAACAAATGGAATTTTTTTCATTGCTGAGCATTTCAAAAAGTATTGCATGTGTTGAAGAAAGATTTGATATATTTCTGAGTTACCGTAATAATTGTGTATAAGTCGATCTTATGTATAAGTCGATGTGTATTTTAAGACCAAAAGTTGTCATTTTAAGTATTAACTGTTTGCAAGTGGACTGTAGATTCCAGGCATTGTCACTGTAGGAAACAGCATTCGTTGTCCCCTTTTTATTTGTGTAAACAGCAAAATCACCGAAGCGTATTGACAGCTTGGTCATTTATCCACTTTCTCTCATTTCTTTTTTTGATCTGACCGTCATGGTGAAAGCTGCTTGTTGCATCACAACTTAAACTTTGATGTGAGGGTGTCGACGAAGGTATTCTGCATACTTCTCGTTGATGCTGTCTTGCATTCGCATTGGCATGTGCAGTGCAGCACTGCCTCGCAAACATTACCTGTGTATAAGTCGACCCCAAAAGTATTACCTTAAAATCGTCTCCCAAAAAGTTGACTTATACATAAATATATACGGTAATTAACAACTTGGGGGTTAATGAACAAGTTACGGCAAAAAAGCTGTAATTTTGGCAAAAAAACTAAAACTTAATTATTTTACCAAAATTATTAAGGCCATAACATATGAACTAGAAAGTGCTAGAAAGCCAATCAAAGGCTCAAATAACTCAATTATAGCCTAGTTTCCGCTAAAAACTTCAGTCAAAATTTGGCTAATGCAGTTGGGGCCCAGGGCCTGATGACCTTGGTTGAAATGGTCTAAACCCCACTTATAACATCACCCACAAAATACCAGAAATCCAAAACTTTTCAAATCAAAAAAATCTTAACAAGAAGACTCGTCGCATCTTTTGAGTTTGAACAGCTTTCTAACACAATCAGCTAGCGACTTATGGAGTTGAAAAGTGATGCTAGAAATATGGTTCACATGAACTGTCCCTGTTCCTGAGGTAGTTAGTTAATAACTTATGAAATTTTTTCTTAGAAATTATTTAGGGGCGTTAAATTTAGAGTTATTTTGCACATTCTTAGGTGGCCACATTTGGCTGCTATACATATGCTTTTTTCTAAAAAGACAAAAACTTTTAAATACTTTTTCCAAAGTGCACTAATTTGAATTTTCTTTAGCACTGCAGTGAACTTCCTTGGCTAAGGCTCTGTAAGCAATTCTTGACCACTGTTTCTACATGGATACTTTACATTATAGTCTTCATAGCTTTATCTTTGTTACTAATCAGGTATGTTCTTAACCTTCTACCTTTCAGGAAAAATTTATGACAATGTAATAAAATGTTGTGGAATGGTCTAAAAGTGTTCTTTTGTGTTGAATTACCATCAGGCTTTTAGATGGGCAATTGCTACAAGAAACAGCGATCTCCTGGTCGCTCAATTCCTAACAGGGTTAGTGTAGAAGATCAAGATGACATGCCTTACATGCTTGTCATGAATAATACCACTGCCTCAACAACATCAGCTTCTCAATCAGGTAATTTTTGAGCTCCTGCATCTCAATGAATTTTGGATATACTGGTACAAAACAAGACGTTTTGTAATGTACTAGCGGCTTGAATATGTAGTTTATTTTTAACACACTATCACCACTGATATAAACTACTTTATCTGTGCTGTATGATTGCGAGGGTTCCGTCTTGTAGGATTGTACCTTTTCATAACACGTCAAAATCATTGGCATATGCAAATCAACATTGATTTTCTGACAGTAAGTGCGATGTGCTCATTGTTCTGTGGTGGTCCTTGTTGGCATCACATGATTGCCCTGACTCTATTTATTAACCACGGAACAATGTATGTTAATTTCAAATTTATTATATTTTTAGAAAGGAAATATTGTACAGCAGGGATGGGAAACCTATTTAAGATCATGGGTTGCATGAATTTTGGAAAATTGCTGGCGAGCCACAAAAATTAATTAATTTAATATTAAAATTCTGGTCTTCATCTTCCAAAAGAAAAAAGGAAAGTAAACTACGTCAAGGAGTGAGAGAGAGACATCCCTTGACTTACTGTCTACGTGCTTGTTTGTCAGGGAGTCTTGTTTTGACGCAATGTTGTTTTCTAACTTGGGTACCGAACATTTTGATAGGGCCATATTAAATGTTTGCGCAGGCTGCAGGTTCCCCACACTTGTTGTGCAGGATGATCCACGAAAAACAACCCATAAAAATTTTATAAAATCCTACAAAGATCCAGTTAACTTCAAGCACTTTGCAGATTTTAAACTTCAGTCTATGTACAATCATTCCCTAAAGTTTCAATCATTGAAGTCCCTTTGCATAAAATTGATGTGTCATGTTCTTTCCAAAATATGCTCCAAATGGTGTTGGAGGTAAACTTGCATATTTTGTGCAAAGTTGTCAATGTTCACATGTTTCTTTGCATCCTAGGACTCACTGTCTGACCAGAATAAGTATCCCTCAGACCTTTTGAATTAAGATTTTGCATAGCCCCATACTCTTCAAACTTCTGAATCCAGTCAAAAACTCTGTTTTTTGATGGAGCATGATGACACTGAAACTTTCTCAGAAAACTAACTTGTGCTACTTCTGTATGAATTGTTAATGAAATAGGCCTCCACGCAAAATGCCTTCTGTTTGGTTGACCAAGACATGGCGAGAACAACTTGTTGCAATATTTCATGCACTAAGTCTACTATTACAACCTGAAAGAGAAAAGAGGAATAATTAAAATCAGGGTTGTGGAGTCAGAGATGTAAGGAGTCAGAGGTTTTTGGGTGGAGTCGGAGTCAGATTCCTAACAACACTGGGAGTCAGATTTTTTTTTGTCTGACTCTGACTCTGGAAGTCCAGTTGGATAATTTTTGACATCACACTCTTAACACTTCGGCGTCTGGTACTAATCAGGGATTTTCGTTCCAAAAAAAAATGGATTGCATGTGGCTTTGCGTGAGCGTAACTCTGGTGCCGAAAGCCGTAGAGAGCTGTTCAAAGGCTCAAAACACTCGGCAACCCTTCTAGTCAGCACTTGAAAAAATTTTTTTTGTTGGGTGTTGCGGATTTTTTGTTAGTGACGTCAGAAATGGAGGACGTTTAGGCTACCTTGGCCCGCTGGCCCTGGGCCCAAACCGTTAGATGGTAGTATTTCACTGAAGTTTATATTAGAAACTAGCCTACAATCCGAATCTTTTGATGCTTTGGATGACCTGCTGGGGTTTCGTTGGCCATCCCTGCTGCACCTTTTTATTGTAGATGATTTTGGCCCAAATACAATCACAGGAAGTGCCTAAAGTAGCACATCCACAAAAAATTTAAGCAAACTCAAGAGTCATTGCAACGCCTGTATCATGAAATGAGCATTGCAATCATTTTCAAATTTCATGAAGAACGCTACGAAATTAGCCCCACTTGTAGCCTGGCTAGCTGCATCAGTTGAGCAACCTCTAAATTGGATAAATGACTCCTTAACATAAAGGCAATGAAATTTATGCTGTTAAAATCAATGGAAACTGGGGTGCACAGCAAGAAATCTTTGTTTCAGCAAAAGTTTCAAAAGGAATTGTACCATTTCGACAGGAATTCCCAATTTAAGAGTGTGATGTAAAAAATAATCCAATTGGACTGTCGGAGTCGGACAAAAACCCCCAACTCCTAGTGTTGTTTGGAATCCGACTCCTTACAACCCCGACTCTGCAACCTGGCTCAAATAAATGATTATGACTTTTTTGTACAATTTCTCACATCTTTTCTGGAAACTGTGTAGCTTCTTTTAGCTAAACATGCATTTGTTGCTCAAAACATTGTGAGACAAACTATGAAACTGGTGTGTGAATAAATGTGTATTATTTTCTAAATGATATTTCTATATGTATGGAATGTTGTGCTTCTTATTTAGTGCATTCAAATTTAGTTTTTGTGTATGAAAAAACGTAGGCAAGGTTGCAAGTCTTGGATTTGGGCACTAAAAATGTCCCACCAGCCAGCGCCTATGAGAGGGGGATATAAGAGGTACATCGGGCCTGGGAGGATGAAAGTATAAACACGTTTGACGAAGAAATCAGAAGCTAGGGAGCCCTGGTATCGGTCTTTATACCCCTTGGTAAAATTTCTTTCAGAGGCCCTGCCACCAGCTACAAGTGTTAAACTTAAAAAAATCTTGGTGAGTTTTCCCTATATCCATCGTATTACAAAATACTCTGACATGCTATATGCTGCTATTTAAATTATATGTATGCTGTATACTGATATCACATGATGCTTAATAGTAATCTTATATTCTGCTGGGAAGTCATTTTAAAATTTGTAGATTTATTTCATGTTCATTGCTAATGTCTGATTTCGATTAACACTTTGAGAGCCGGCGTACGATATATTTGTACCTAGATTTTGGCCTAAAAACAGCAGTTTTCGGTTGCCTTACCAACGCTATAGCTGCTCCGCCGATTGCGCTAGAGAGCTGTTCAAGGGCTCAAATGGATTGGCCAGTCTTCTAGTCTGCACTTGACAATTTTTTTTGGTTGGGGGTTGCGGATTTTTTGTGACTGACGTCATAAGTAAAGTAGTTTTGGGGTCATTTTGGCTCATGTTACCTGGCCTAGGGCCCAACCGCTAGGCCAAAGAGTTTTGCTGAAGCTTTTATTGGAAACTAGGCTAGAGTCAGTGTCTTTTGAGCCTTTGATTGACCATCTAGCGTTTCTGTTTCAAAAGTTATGATCTTAAATAAACAAATCAATTAATTAGCTAATTAGTCAAATATTTTTACTACTTTAGATAATAACTTTTGAACCTGAAACCCCAGCAGGTCATCCAAAGTACTGAAAGACTCGGGTTGTAGCCTAGTTTCCAATAAAAACTTCAGCGAAATACTACCATCTAACGGTTGGCGCCAAGGGCCAGGTAAAGTGGGCCAAGGTGGCCTAAAAGTCCGCTACTTATGACATCGCTCACAAAAAACCCAGACCTCCCAACCAAAAATATTTTTCAAGTGCAGACTAGAAGACTTGCTGCATCTTTTGACATTTCGACCAGGTCTGTAGCACTTACCGGACTGGAGAAATTCCCACGCAAAGCCACATGCGTTTCGGTGTTGTTTTTTGGAAATCCCCTTTTTCGGTCGGACGCCAAAGTGTTATTTGAGACTTAGACCAGTGGTAGTAGTGTGTAGTTGTTTTGAATACCATGTGGTTGATAAAGCACTGAGTTGAATGTGGAATGTGTTTACTCATATTGCACCTGATACTCATATTGGCCTTTTTTGAAGTTCGTTATCCAGGACTATATTTATGCAAAATAGCTAAACTAGAAATCCTGCTCTGAAAGCTTAATGTGTTTTCACTTTGTGTGTGTCTGAGTAATGTTTGTTTTTAGCGTCAAATTCTTGCTTGCTATTTTTTAAATATTTTTGCAAGGTTTGCAAGTGCAAATTTAGTAAATTAAAATTATATACTAGTAAAGAACTCTGTGAAATGTTTTGTTTTTGTTTGGAGAACCAGCATGTTAGACACTACATGATGTGAATACAAATTCATCAATTATGTTTCCAGCCATGATGATCATTTCATGTTTTTAAAAAATTTTCATGTAAACTTGACAGGCTTTTGGCACTCGATGTTGAGACACCGTGCATCACGTAATCAACTTGGTGACCAACCAACATGGACAGTATGCAAGCTCACAGAAGAGGAATTAGATAAGCATGTTCTTGAGACATTAAACATCTTGCAAAACTCTGCTGAAAAGTATTTGTTTATTTATTACTTATTAAATTCATGATGGTTGGCTAGCTCCTTTGTGATTATTAGAAACATTATGTTGAAAATTGTGAGATGTACAGGTATTGTACTAGAAAATATGATAAATTCAATAATAAGTAGCTCATGAAAAATTTCATGTAGATGTTTTACATCTTAATCTTTGAATACTTAACTATTGCATAGAACTATTGCTTATGTTCAGAACTATATCTCATGTTCTGGCATAAAAAACTTTGTGTTCAACTTTTCTGTTGTAAACAAATTATAGCCACATTTCTTCTTAGTTTTAGAGAATGTCAACTTGTATCTTTGTTGAAAATCCCACTGGTTTAAGTGTTTTGGGATGCTATAAAAGTGCTTTGCATGCTCAATGAACAAAATTATGTGCTCATCTTGAAACAAGAATTTCATTAAATTTTATTCTGCTTTAGCCTTCATGAAAGAACAATTGTCATGTAATTTTGCCTTGCTCGAAGTTTGTGTGACAGGTGATTATAATTAACTGTGTCAGTTAACACATAACGTAGGGCTTTGGTGGCATGTCACAGCCTGTTGTGTGTGGAGTAAATGTCTCATCTGAGACTGCTCTGCGGTTTTAGATTTTTCATTTGACCATAATTTACAAACCAGAAGAGCTGCATATAAGTCTAGGACATTGTGAGAAAAGGTATTTCATACTGCCTCCAATATACATTTTTGTAATACATTTTTACAGCTTGAATGATGTTGTTTTTATACTTTGCGAAAAGACATTTTGTGCAGCCTCCAATGGTGTCATTTGTCAATTCTGGATCACGCTCAGCACTTATTCTGTTCATTTTGGAACCTGGAATACAACTCTTTTTACCTCAAAAAAGGAAGTGTTAGTACACATCTAGCAACACAAACCTAACTGCAAAACAAGCATGTTGGAAATCAGTGTAAAAGGCGTTCAACAGCATGAAATTATGGTGAACAGCATGTAATGTTGCAAGCTTCTCCAGTTTTCTCTTCATTCTCTAAGTTGTGCAAACCTGAATGACTAAGAAAAAAGCTTTGCAAGTACCTCACACTAGTCTCTTTACTGTCTACATGATCAATTCAAACAGTAGATGAACAGTCATTGGTCACATTTTTAAAGTGTATTCTATGGTGATAAGTATGGCCCTAAGCACCCCAGCGACATGCTAATCATGATGCGGACTATCTCCCTACAGCACACGGTATTTTAAATGCATAAACCCATTTTTGGAATGGGATTGTGGAAACTCAAAGCCAAAACCATTCGTGCATGAAGAAGTTAAGGTAATGTCATAACGTTTTATCACATTAACCAGATATTTGCATAGAATGTTGTTTTCAGGTAGCAAGCACATGGTCAGAAGTAGA
>Ga0210059_1014007_pt1 | contig 11904 bp, 6 predicted proteins | sample Ectturendosymbi2_FD_188042 | JGI IMG/M metagenome (GOLD analysis project Ga0210059, IMG submission 188042) | Ecteinascidia turbinata endosymbiont from Florida, USA - Sample 2 (SPAdes) (version 2) | ecosystem: Host-associated > Tunicates > Ascidians > Unclassified | place: Key West, Florida... | reverse complement strand
CAATCACTTTCGCATACGTACATTTACGAGGAAACAAGTCTAAGCTTGGTTCAGAAGAAGCTTGAGTGATAAAACTGGTCAAACTTTAACACTGCACCGCTACGGAACCAACAAGCAATGTAGCAGATATTAACGATCTGACGTAGTCATTAGCGTCGGCACAAGTACATGGAGGACTCGAGATAAACAGTTCAGGTGACGACATAATACCTGTTCTCACCGTAGGTTACGTTTGTTACATCACAATTACCGGTGGCAGTAGCCAGCATAGTGCAGTAGTGCTGTTTGACTTGTATGTTGCAGCAAGTGAGCGTAGTCACTTGGATGCGGTTTAGATTAGTACTCTTCAAATGGGGAACCTTACAGTTTTTAGTTGTCGTTTGGAATAGTCTGCAATACCCATAGTAATTTGAGTATAACATTTGTTATTACAGGTCATTTTGATGAAATAATAATAACTAGAAGCGGGTTGATTCTGTTTATTTTGCAACCGAAAGTAAGAGAACGGGAAGAAACAAACAATTTGTAATGAGTGAAAGCACGAAAGTAACGAAAAAACGAAAGCGAGAAAGCACGATCATTCATGGGCGTCTGCAGAAGTTTTTCCAGGAGGAGGCAACCTCGGCATTTCGTTTATCATTTTTAAATTGCTGACGATCAGTGTTCCCTCTAAGATAATTTTACACGAGCAAATATTTGTTTTAGTGAGCATGATTATTTTAGGGCTGAGTAAGTGGAGTTTTCAATGAATTACAAATTGTGAATTTATAATAAATAAATAATCTTGTCAAAATACGAACACAATACACATTTCATTCAAATAGCTTCTTGTTTGCATGTTTTTCCATTGCTTTGAAATGTTGCAAGTGCGCGAGAATGAGATTTCACTGCGCAACAGTTCTGGTGGTCCTGAGTATTTGCGCATCTTAGAGGGAACATTGCTGACGATGCAATGCAAATGGACGTCTACAAAACGTTTTATCCTTTCTACACTACAAAGAAAATGCCCCACGTTGCGGTAACAATCACAAAAAACGCTTCGTTGGCAGAAATAGCCAGGTATGTTCGTATTACGACAATTTACGCAGTAGGCTATATGCAGATTTTCAACGCAGGGCATTTCTTTTCAAGTAAGCATTGCCATCATCTGCAAAGAAAGAGGCATTGGGATTGCCATGGTTTTAGACGAAATCACAAATTATGACTTTATTTTACTTAGCTAGCAGGGCTGCAGCCAGCTGATATACTCAAATGAACTAACAGCCGAACATGTTTTTGAAAATTTTTTGGGGGAATTGCCCGGTTGCTCTCCCCCTTATTGCGGGATCAGCTAACAAGACTTGTCAGCATCACTTGGTAACAGGAGCTGCAAACGTCTGGGATCTCATCCAAAGCGATCAATAAAACCTTGCTTGCCTTTGGTATTTTTTTCACAGTGAACGCTCATCATACACAAACCGGACAATTAACTAGACTTGTATGTTGACACGACTACGGACAACTTACTAGAATTAGAACAACACGCAGGTTTTGCAAAATTGACCAGATGAATTATGAAAACTCGCCACAGCAAATATAGCTTTGCATTCAGTATTCACTCAGCATACCAGAACTAAACCGATTAAGACGTATTCCCACAAGCCTGCATAGATGCTTGCTAACAGTAATTTTATTCTGCATGAAAAGAAGCCTGCAGAGTGGAGTTTGACGCTCCGGCACATCGGTCATAGTTGCACTAATAATGGATGTTTCAAACTTGTGGAAGCATTGCTATAGACTTACTCATGCTTCTTTTCAGAAAGTATAAATGTACGTGACTTACCGCTATCAGCTTGTGGCTGTCTCGCTGCATTACCTGACAAGACGTGTGCGTTCAACAGTCTCATGCAACAAAATGCCTGCTACCGTAATATAAAGTAAACTTTTGCAGATTTGTTGCCATGCTATTGTTACGCAATAAAGACCAACAGTAGATAATCCGCTCGTGACTTTCTCAACCGCCTCTGCAGGCAAAGGAAGGGACATGAGTGAACTGCAAGCTCATCACTGCATAACCTATAACAGTGAAACTGACTCTTGTGCAGTGTGAGTTTCATACCGGCAAAACAACTGTCATTGCAAGAATCAAATCAATTAATCGGAATTAAGATGTCGACTTCAGGTTTTTCCAGAAATATTTGGTTCTTAATCCCAATTTCCAGGGTTTTATATCAGGTTCCACAAACTAAAGCCAGCTCATCTAATGCAACGAAGAAACGTTTTTACTAATTCTTAGCATAAGTTAATTTTTAGCATCTTTAGCATTTCAGTAATGTGCAGTACAAAAATATTTTGGCGATGATTTGCAATGAAATCAAGTGTCATGTCAATACCTCTTTGGGTCTGGTGGGGGGGCATGCATCCCCTGCACCCCCCTCCCTGTGTCCGCGCCTGATTAGAGATGTTACTTCAAGCTGTGACAGCGCCATGGTGTTTCATTTGGGCCTACCATTGATTTTCATTTGGGCCTACCAGCCTACCATTGGTGTTTCATTTGGGCCTACCATTTTCTAAATTTTTTTGTGAAACGCGGTTATCTTTGCAAGCTTTTCACTGCTAACTGACCATAGAGTGTAATGTGCGTTCTTTCGAAATTTGTTGGCGAAATTTTGTTTGTGATAGGAAAAGAAAATTTGTCAAGTTGCTCCACCACTTGGAAATTTTTATGAAATTGGTTGGTGATAACCTTCCAATGACAACTGTCAAGAAATCTAAATATCTATTTTACATTAAAGTGACGTCAATATTTCTTCATGCTACTTGGTGGTCTTCAAGATATTCGTGATACTGAGCTGACTTTCGCATGCTGCTTGTTTTATTTCTTCCACAGTACCAAGTTCAGAGACACGCATTTGTTTATTTAAAAGCCAAATAGCATCAGACATTGACAACAACCTGACTTTAGCTGATTTCTTACAGGCTATTCCAAGATTCAACGCGCCGTTGGTTTAGTGATTTCTTTCCATATAATCTACGGAAGACCTTGGTTCTGATGTATGAATAAACTGACGTCTTCGGATTTTCCTAAGGGCACTTTAAGGTCTGGTCGTAGCGCTGTTTCGCAGAGAGTGTTCACCAATGTGCAGACTGCGCTGTACCGGAGCCATTAAGCAGTGTTTTCATGATTACATGATTTTTCAAATCTCTTTAAAAAAATTGGACACAGGCTTACAGCTTTTCCTTTGATCGGAACAGATGTCCATCTTTCTCTAGAAAAGGGCCAATCAGAGCTTGTTTGAATGATGACCGAAACTCCCCAGACACATAGAAGCGTTCGCGATTTTGGCGACGTAAGTCAGAATAGTGGCTCAGTAGTGCGATAATATTAATACATGCATTCGGTGCGCAATCAAAACATTCCCGCAACTACGTGATCAAATTCAAAACATTTCCCGCAACTACGTGTATGCACAGAGGGTAATAGGTCATTAATTTTACTGTTCATAATATTACCGTTGATGTTTATGAAGAAGAACTCGAGAAAACGACGTTTCCCAACGTCGTAAATTAACATTTTACACGTGCGAGTTCAAAACTCTACTTCTTTTGGTAACTTTAGTGATGTAATCTCATGTTGCTCTACATCGAAAAGAAATATGCAGAAAATAGTATAACGGAATGAGTTGCAATCCCGACCAAACAAAATATAAAGTAGTTTATTGCTCAAAAAGCATTAAATTTGTGTGTTCCCTTCCCGTAGACTTCACCTAGAGTCTTCATAACGTTTATTCATCTGTTCGAGGAAACTGCAAACTTGGCAGGAAACCTATGAAAGGAGATGATCAGGCTACGTCAAGCTCTAATCAAGGAACAAGTATAGCATGTACCCAACTTTTGTATCTGTTTCTGCAGTATAACAGATTGGCGAAGAACTTTTTTATTCATGAGGCCTTTAAAACTTTTAACGCCGATCGATGCATGGAACGGTAAAACTTTTTACGGCGAAGCAGATTTTTGACTTTTGTACTTGAAATAATCTTTCTTATTTCTAGTCACATGACGAAATAAGAATGTGCTCCCATTTTCCGGGAAACTGAGTTCAACTGAGAGTGAAATTAAGAAAATTACATTTTATTAAAATGCTGTAACTAGATGCCTCTTCGTATTGCAAGGTCGCTAACACATGCTGCATAGAGCTGATGGGAACTTGCCTGAGAGGGGCATGCAAATGTATGGCCCGAGATAGAGATGAAGCACTGCCATCGTTATATTAAAGTCGTACACCCATTTCTCTTCCACTTTTTTTAGGCTGGCCAATTCCTGCTCGCCTACTTTTATTCTGCGTCTTAGTCTTCAGATTAGCTCTCGATTCTCTTTACACCCAGGATTCTTGAACCAGGAGGGCAAACTCTTGGGGGGCGTGAAAGGTTCGCAAGAGGGGCGCGAGTATGGCAGCGACATATTGTTGAAAAATATTAAATGCATTGTTTTTATCATTCGTAACTTTATTATCATTTCACTATAAACGTCATAATCAAAACAAAGCGGACAGCACAGTGAACAAAAACCGAGACCTCTTAAATTTGCTTGTTAAAAGTTTGATTTGTGAAAAAAGAGCGCTTCGTGTTACAATGTTTTTTTGTCTGATTGGTTTCATTTCTTGTGATAATGCGAACTATGTCACAGGTCTAAATCATGCGTGACGATTTGGCGAGAGATCCTTTGCTTTCAATTGTTGTAAAAATTATCAAAATAAGACAGTAAATTTGTCAGAAATAACATGGATCGGAGATAGTAACACTTTCATCGCCAGGATACGTTTCATAACGTGCGGTGTTTTTCTTCAGCCGAGCGCCAGCGTACATTCTGAAACGTACTTCACTATTTTCTCGTCAAAAGAGCCATGTAAAATTCTGTGCCCTTGAACGTACGTTTTACAACGTAGTAAATTGCTTTGCTAGTGTGCTTGACGTGGTACGAGACTGGGACAAACTTGTTTTCTTTTTTTTTCCCACTTAAGGCGACGTTTCAGTGGCGTAATCCTTTTGTACTTCACAAGGGTTTGGGCAGCAGGGCCGACGCGAGGTGGTTCGGGCCCCCCAAGCCTGGACTTTGGGGCCCCCAATATACAATATATTGCCTTTAACACATAATATTCATATAAACAAAAACGTCGACTTTTTTAAACAAATGTTTATTAAAGCATGTTGCTATAGCATCAGCACAACATATAAAGCAGACAGACTTTAGCATCAGCTATATTTCAAGGTAGGAAAATGACTTTTTCCTAGTTTTCCAAGTTACAAATGTTTTTATCAACTCAGTCATATCCAATGTTTTAGAGACATCACTGCCAGATTTGTTAGTCTTTTGATTTGTGAAACGTTTTGATTAACTTCAATTTCTTGAAGCTCCGTTCAACAGCATTGCGTACAGGAGTGATCGGCAAACGATCGTCATGATGGGCCCCAAGCTTCCTTTTAGTCGTAATTAAAGGCCTGGCTTATTTTTTAGGGCCCAATTTCAAACTTATGTTGCAGTCAGTTATCTCTACTATAATAGGCCATTTTAATGTCATAAACCCTATAATGACAACAAAAATGCCCTATTAACGTCAAACAATCAATGTTCCGTCGTTGTTACAGTAGACAATGTTTTAGCCCTCGCAACCGCCGCAACACTTTAGCTCTTACATACCACGCGGCCCACAACAATAAGTGTTGCGCGGCCCAATGAAAAGTGCTGAACGGCCCACAATTGGGCCGAGGCCCACAGTTTGCCAATCACTGACGTACACCGTTATACGTTGAGTAACTGGATTTCTCATTGGTGTAAAGCATGGGTGGGGAATCTTCGGCCCGCGTGAACATTTGATATGGCCCGCATCAGAATTTTCGTTACCCAAGGTAGAACATAACATCGCGTCAAAACGAAACTCCGTGGCAAGCAGATATTTACTGTGCCCGTATGTGCAGTAAGTCAAGATAAGTATCTCTCACTCCTTATATTTTTATCTCTCTGTTTTCCTCAGGACGACAAAAGTTAAATTTTAAGATGAAATTATATAATTTTGTTACCTGCCAGCGATCTTCCACAATATATATATATACACCCCTTGACAGTAAATAAGTTCCCTAGCCTTGGTGTAAAATGTTGAGTTTTCATCAGACAACTTTGATGCAAGATAGACCGGATGTTACAGACGTGCGCTACGAAGACGATTTTACGGTACATGATTGAATACCTTGGAAACCGGGTATTCTATTCTTGTGCAGTGAAAGGATACAACACAGGTCTACAACAGGGCGTAACCGGCGGGGATGTAAGGGTGCGAACTTACCGTCCTGCCAAGCTAAATGTAAAAATCGGGATCCCATTTAGCTTATATTTCGGCATTCAGTATTCTTTTGGCTTCAGTAGATAATTTGTTTTTATTTTTTGCGTTTTTCGGAAGTTTTTTGGACGCTTTCCGGTGATTTTGGGTTTTAGTATAGAAATCCACGTCCGGACACTTTCCTTCTCATTTTTTTGTGAGTGTTGGCGAGGGCCCCCCCTACGGTGACCAGTGAGCTTCCTTTAGTTACGTTTCCCACCCTGGCTGAAACTTCAAGTTACGCCACCGGTCCACAACTTACTTTTCCTGAAGAATTTTTGCTAGACTATACTAAAAATGCGTACAATCAACGTGGATTCAGCAACGTTACCTACAAAACTGTCAGCTTACCAAGGCAAATGTTGACAACGCAGTTACCCACAATGCATTTCGCTGTGGTTGGCTTAGATAACAGGAACCCATGCGTGGTGGGAAGATCAATTTTTTTGACGTATTAGATAAATATGCATGTTGAAAGGAAAAATGTATGAAATCAGTTGTTGATGAGTTCAGTTCAAGTGTATCTATAAGCTGTAAAAAGGTCCTTAATCAGATTTGGAGGCCTTTTTTCCCGGGACCCTGGCTGGGGGTACAGGGGGCCCTTCCTCCGGCTCTGCTAGGCAAATTATTTTGTCTGCCGAAAGAATAAAACACTTTATTAAAGACTAACACATTTAAACCAATAAATACTCTTTAAAATATGTTTTTTCAATTTTTCGTAACTTGCTTTTTGTCAACACTAGCTTTCACGTATTTCAAATGCCTGTATTTCTCACATTGTTCAATGCTAGAATTTGGTAGGGCGCATACAAACAAGTAGTTGCGCTGGTCATCACCAGACCTCTGCACACAATTCAGCTGAGGCAGATGTTATTACACAGGTAAGTACCTAAGCCCTGTACCTACCGATATGCGAAAAGTACAGGTAAGACTCAGTAAACGTCTCAGTCAAATGCAGAAATCACAAAAATTTTTGCAGCACAATTTTACCCATGTTCTGACTGGGAAATTGAATCGCAGTGATAGGGAGACTCCGTGGGAGAGAATCGAAACTGAGTTACGATTTCTGGTTGCCCATAAAAGATCATTCGCGTTGCGGCTTGTAGCATAACTGGCGATGTGAGCTGTTCTTCGAGTTTCTACTGCATCTCGTACCCATGCACACAACGTGATTTTCGTTGTTCGGGGGAATACCGGGAGGTACTTGACGTAAGCGGTGTGGGTTGTTGTTGGGAAGTTGTAGAGAATATTGGGGCAAACTGCAAAAAGTGTGTGGAAAATGAGTTTTGCTGTTTCTTCTCAAGAACAAAATGAATTGCACTTTGACTTTATCCTATCAAAAATGCCAGATAACCTTCTTCGAGAACTAGCAAGTTTCTTCAAAATAATCCACGTAGCATGCAGCTCGATCTGGTCCTCTAGCTCCCACTAGTTGTGGCTTGTTGTGGCGTCAGCCGAGTGCACGACAGACAATTTTAACAATTAGCCATGCACACAAGTAGGATTATACAACCAATTAAACACGCATCTAAAGTAAAATGCAACCGCAAACTGATGCAGCGCAGCGAATTAGTTATGTACGAAACAATGTGGTTTCCCCAGCCATGGCTTTAGGTCTTTACGTTTAAAGAACTCGCTGTTTCGAATGACAGAAATTGGGGCTATTAGTAAAGAACACAAAATGTCAATAAACCGTTTGTAGACAGAATGATAAATCTACAGCACGTTCGTACAAAACCTTGGGCCACACATTCGCACTGCGAAGGAGGATATCATGTCATTTGCTGTCTGATACAGTTGTGGTGCAAACTGCACTAATGAGGGTAAACCAGAAGAAAACCCTTACCCCAAGTAAAGGCACACATTTAAATTCGGCGACCGTGTTAGACACAGCGTATAGCGCCGCAATCGTGTTACGTCTGCATGGGTGGTTGCTGCGCGTCTAACACAGTCTGCTTATTTCACAAAGAATATGACGCATATCGGCTTGACACACAGGAGACACTCTTTACAAAAGAACATTAAATGTTTTTACTTCTGGATAATTCATACTAGAAGGTATTTTTTTAATTATAAGAAACTGTGCACCTTGCATCTTCCACATCTACATCTCTATGCTCTTGTTTATTCATTGGATAGTTTTAATAGAAACATTGCTTACGCATCAATCTTGCAAAAAATACAAATGTTTCTCTGAAAACAGCAAAATACAATCAAAGAGAAAGAATCCATTTGTGTTGAGTCTGCATAAAAATTTATTCATAAATAGGTTATCAATGATAATTGTTTTACATCTCACCTTCGTAAATGTCCGACGGTTGACTTTCTAGAGCCGCCAATCTGTTTTCAATATTTTTACAGCTTTTAACACAGCTCCCAGCTTGGCCTTGAGATCCTTTCGGACCTGGAGGTCCTGCTGGGCCACGTTTGCCCGGTGGCCCAGCCTGAATTCGATCGCTTTCTGCATTACTTGTAGACCCACAAGATAAGGTCACTTGATGGTTGTGCACATGGGCTTCTCCTTTCATTGAGGCAATCAACCACATAACCAAACCATATGCAACGTTCTTTGCAACAAACATCTTTGAGTTCTATTCACACTCTGACGATTGCCTGTAATCTTGTTACTAGAGAGCACTGAACAGGTATAGATCTACAATTTAAACAAAATGGTTAAACTTACCAGCGTATTGTTAATTTATTCAAAAATCTTTAAAAGATCTGTTATTTTATTGAGTTAGCGACATTTTTGTAGACGTTTCGGTAACTGCTGCCACCATCATCAGTACATTAGCAATTATTGAGTTTAATTTCCAACACATTGAACACGTAAAGAGTAACAAGTTTTCTGTAGTGTTTTTTTTCACTTTAGCGCATCTAAAAGTCGTTTGAAACGAAGCTCCATAAGCAATTGTCCTTTCAAGATCTTTTGAAAACAGAGCGGTGAAGTGAGTTTGTACACGCTTAGTAGCCACTGACATTGTCAAAGATTTAACGTAAAAAACAGGCATAAACTACTGAAAAATGTTGGCAGAGCCAAGTGCTTATTTCTTCGTTAAAAGCTATCAACTACTGAACGTTTTTGATTAGTAAGGAGATTTCCGAAAAATTTTCTGCTGCAAAATACATTTTTCCAGTCTCTCTACTACCCGTCCAACCTCAAAAGATTATTGCATTGATTTTTGCAGCTACCTCTGTTCAGAGAATGTTCTTGAAGCTGTTATGTCATTTCTCAACATAACAGAATCAGAGTCGAACGCCACGGCAAAGACACAAATAAAATGCAAAGCAATTGCGCGAAGCAACCTTGGATGTTGGTGGTACAGTCTCACAGACACCACAAATAAATTTGTTGATTGATTCAAATCCCTCACCTGTGTGGCGACTATGGTTGCTTGAATACAGATATGTGCAAATTTGAATCATCAGAAAATAAAGAAAGCACCGCTCGGTAGTTTTTTCATTGAAAGCTTGCAGAATAAGAGCTTTTAATTGAGATATTGGTGCATGAACGTTCCGCAGTGAGCATGAAAAGAATACAACATCCTTAATATTGCGGATTTTCTTACTGAATTTTGAAAGTAGTCTACAGTAGTGGTCTTAGCAATTTTTGGGCCCTTGTTCGGAATATTTTAGGGGTTTCCTGCGTTCGCATAAATTAGTGGTTCCCAACCGGGGCTTCCGGGAACCCTGGGGGTTCGAAAGGAGATTTCTGGGGTTCCGAAATGCGATTTTCGAGGGTGAGAGTTTGTATGTTCGCTTGGATGTACTTTTTTCAAAAGAACCGAGATTTATTAAAGCTTGCAGGTACTATTGCTTAATAGAACATTATCCAGCCTAAATATACCAGCTAACGTCACTAAATCAACAATGTTGCTAAATGCGTACATTGCTATTTCTGCTTCGCGCTGTGGTTACCACGCTGAATATGACCAAGGATGCGATTGTAAGCGCATTGTGACGTTTAAATGCATATGGCGAGATTGCTGTTTGATGTTACTGAACTCGAATGTTTCTGGTCTTCAAATATGCAAAGTTGTCAAAAATTGAGTGAAAAAGCTTTTTCGAAAGACTTTTCGGAAATATCTGGTGTCAAGCGAAATTTCTGACTTCACCCCATGTGCGTATGCACAGAGTAATATTCTACACATCAAATACGCTGATAAAACTGATTCTTTGGGCTTAGGGTTTGTTGTTTAGATATGTGTGTCGGGATAGGGTTTGGTTAGGGTTAGAAAAATAAAGTAATTGAGGTCTAAGAATAAGTCCAATATTTTTAGTGATTGTTCTTGTTCACGTACTGAAGCTTGTTGTGGGTATCTGGCATCTAACCAAGAACTTTTAATTTACATTTTACACGACACACATCAAAAAAATAATCGCCAAACTTTATTCCTTTACTCTGAGAAGCAATATAACTGACAAATAATAATAGGTCAGATATTTCGCAGAGGTCAGAAATTTCGCTTGACACCAGTATAATCTAGTGCCTTTTGCAACAACATAGTTGTGCGAATCTGGTTTTTCCTCTCCAGGGGCCATCCATAAATGACGTCACACTATTTTGGGCAAAAATTTACCCCCTCCCCCCTTGTCACATTTCGTCACAAGTATTTAACCCCCCCTTCAAGTATAACGTCACAATTTGCAACCCCCCTTACATTTGCAGTTACAAATTTCCATCTATTTTGTGCCTGCCTAAACAAAAATTTTATCTGTTTTATAGATTTGATTTGTGCACGTTGTGGCAAGACCAACATTCTATTCGTAACACGTCGAAAATACTGCACACATTGCTCAGCAAAAATTAAGCAGCAAAGTGTTTTCTGCTTTGCTGCAGACCGAAACGAATGAATTACGCTGTGCGAATGCTGGCAATGACCGATTGCGGTTATAATCCTGTGCATGGGTTTACCGTAGTGGTCGCTTTGCAATATTGAAGCAAAAACAAATCATAGGAGCTTTTTGCAGTATAGTCTATCTGCAAGAACGATTTCACAATGCCGCACAGAAAACAAGTATGGCGTGCAAATGCAACACAGGACGGTAAATAACTCCTTTTGAGAAACGTTTAATGGTGGTTTCTGTATAGGCTAAGATAAAATGAATTTTTCTAAAAACTGTTTCCTTCGAGATCGGCGAGTGACTTACGGGAGGCTTCACTTTTTTGTTGTGATCTGTGCGTAGTAAACACTGAACCGTAGACCACAAAAATGAAACAATCACAGTGGACTTTTGAGGTCCACAACTGCTGATGTTTTTCACAGATGTTACGGCGTTTCAACAAACTGTTGCAACTACCGATTGGTTATAAGTCAGCGACACTCAATGAAAACACTCACTGGTCTGCAAAATAAAACAAAACATCCTACTGCAGAAAACAAACGAATCACTGAAATTGTTGGGTCGCATGAAATAACTTTCGAATTGAAGTGAAGAAAGATATAACACACACAATTCAACAATCGATTAGCTGACTTCTCGTAATTTCAAGAACCGCTATGTGCCGGTTGGATACCACCACTGGTTCCAGCTATCCGTATCTGTTGAAA
>Ga0210059_1014006_pt1 | contig 11904 bp, 7 predicted proteins | sample Ectturendosymbi2_FD_188042 | JGI IMG/M metagenome (GOLD analysis project Ga0210059, IMG submission 188042) | Ecteinascidia turbinata endosymbiont from Florida, USA - Sample 2 (SPAdes) (version 2) | ecosystem: Host-associated > Tunicates > Ascidians > Unclassified | place: Key West, Florida... | reverse complement strand
TCCCAAATTTTTACATTTCTAACAAAACGAATGCGGGCATTTTTTCATGTGTAGTTAGGGGGTACAGAGGTCTGGATATGCCTGGGATGACTACTTGATTATAAACCTCCAAACCAAATTATAGTACTGTGTCGAGAAATGTGATAAATGCAGGTACAGCAAAACTACCGGCCCAGACCTTTGCAGGCACTTTTGGCAAGAAAAAAGTCAAGTACGTTTCAGAAGGTACGCAGGTGCTGTGCTAGAAAAAACATAAAGTGTTTCAATAACTCCGAACGATGTTGTTTCCAACATTTTACTGTAATATTTGATCTGTTTTACAACAATTGAAAGCGAACAGCCTTCCGCCATATCGTCACGCACGATAGAGCCCTGTGAATGTGACACAATTCGCATTGCCACAACGGGGTGTGCGCGAAGACTTACGCCGACATATATGTGGCGCGAGCAAGTGAAGACTTAAGCCCATATTTATATAATGTGTGTGAGTTTTTGGGAACTAATTATTGCATTCCCAAACGGTGGCCAATGGGCCCCCTTCAGCAAAGTCTGCCTCCCCTAGATCAAACCTCTAGTTACGCCACTGTCCAGCACCTTTCAAATCTTTAATAAACTTTTCCGCGTTCTCTCAATGGGGAGTCGGTCATGCTTCGCACCTCGTGTATAAATTCGATAAACAAATTTCGAGGCGCAGCAATTCTCAGATAAAGATCCTTAATTTGTTTGAATTCCCACACGTACTAGCTGCTTAGACATCTAAAGCGAAACTGCAAATAACGAATTAGACGAACAAAACGCTTCTCAGGGATAGAGAGAGGTGACGAATTGAGCGAATTGACGAATTAGACGGTGGCGCATTAGGCGAACAGAAATGTACGCAAAAGATAGGGATTCTGCCGGGACCGACGAAAAAGTGACGAATTAAGCGAATTGACGAATTAAACGATGACGAATTAGACGAGTGCTACTGTATATGCAAAGTGGCGCCCATGGCAAAGTTTAAAAGTGCGTCCTTTCCAATAATTTCAATATTAGATATAGGCATAATTTTTACGAAAGACAAATTATGAATAGAGTAAATGTTCTAAAATAGAAAATATTTTTGTTTATTTTTGCTTCAAACTTTTTAGCAAGTAAAATATAAATTATCCATAAGGATCACAACATACTTCTATGCTCATTTGCTTTTATTATGAAGAATACCAAAATATTCAAATAATAACGTTATCATAGTTTATAGGTCTACATAGTGTTGCCTGACAAAATTGTATATCTCAAAAAAATCGAACAACAGATTTCAAGTTCTGCAAGCGACAATTTCTTTTAAAATGGTATGGAACACATTAAAATTGAATAGCATATTAAATTATTTATCGCAACTCATGTATCATTTGTGTTCGAAAAACACAATTCCATCGCAACATAAATATATCTAGCCGTTTCCGGTTAAATTACACAAAAATGCTAAAAACAATACTTTCCGTGCTTTTATCAAAGCAAAGTCGACTGTGGTTTCATCAAAGTAAGCTTTCGCTGTTTCGTCCCTTTCTGTTTTCATCAAAGCTAGATCACACAACCTTACCTGACTTGTTGTTAGTCATTGAGGCCCGTAGGTATGAAAGGACCAGTTTCATTTTACTGAAAATCGTTCGCATCTTGCAATACATATTGCCATCATCAGCATTATTTGCAAAGCAACTCGAAGAACGTCAGGAGGACTTCAGGACAGGGACGGATTTACGCATAGGCCAAATAGGCCATGGCCTAGGGCCCCGCGCAACTCTTTCCTATGACGGCTCAATATTAACTAAAAATTTGCGAAACTGCGCCGTGGCATATAACTTCACAATTTACCTTGAAACGAGTGGAAATGCAAATGTCTTCTCTAGACTCTTATCAGTACAGTGACAACACGACAATATTGTGCACCTGGGCGTGAGAGGGATGTAGGCCGTCTTTATGAAAGTGCTTCCATAAAAGGATGAAAAAGAAAAAAAACGGTACTTAATTGATTTTAATTTTCCACTGACAAAAACCTCGCAACAACGCGAGATCGCCAGAGACGGCAAAACTCCGGTGAAAAGCAATATCTTCAGTGTTGGATCCTACGCTTGGTTGGTTTTTCTAGATTTGGCGCAAACAGATTGCTTGTGAAGCTCTAGTCATATGTTAGTTAAATCAGTTAGAACAGTTTCTCTTGAGCTTTACTGGGAAAAACGTGTCTACATTGGGCTTACTTCATATGGGTAGCTGAAAGTGTTGCGACAATACTTTGCTGCAGTGCAAAACTTGTCATCATGCTGTTAAACATCGGTCTGTGGCGTAGAGCAGGGCTTCTCAAACTATGGGTCGCGGCTTCAAATGGTGTCGCAAAACCAATTGGCTTGACAAATCAGATATAACAATTTTTGTAAAAGTTATATGAAAATTGAAAGTAGGCCTGCAGTGAATCTACTTATACTGCATTTTTATTTTAGGGGCAATATCGTACTTTATGCTGTCAGTTGTTTACTGTGATGCCTGCCTGAGCTATCAAATGATAATAAAAACCAAGCACAATAAGTTATGCGTTGTTACACCATGATTGTTTCAACGTACTGACCGATACTAAACTTATTGCATTTATTCCGGTATGACGGCATGCTTCTGTTTAGACTCTAGGTCTACTCTAAGCGCTATGCTTACTGCTTTGAGAGCACACGGAGTAGTTTCAAACTAACGTTAAAAGCTTCTAAACAGTTTCAGAAGTACTTTTGACTTTGATTCAGGAAAAGTTGGATCCACAAACCACACACAATTGAAACTTTAGGAGGGCACATACCTGCCATGCCCAGGATGCGTTTGCGGAGTTATTAAACAATAAACGTTTAAAACTGGAATTTTCAAAACAGAGTTTAGCCTATGTCATTTTTGGATAAGAACAAAAAATAAATGTTCAGTCATTTCTGATCTAGCCTTTCATAAACTCTTAGACTTTTGCACAAAATATATGTGTGAAGCGGTATTTTCAAAATGGATAATCATGAAGTACAAAAACTGATCCTTTTTGAAAAATGTTAAGAATGTCCTTCGTCCTGTGTTGTCTTGTGTCAATCTACGAATGGATGAACTGTGCAAAAATTATCAAGTGCATCCATCCCATTAGTTGTGCTCGATAACTTCTACAAACTGAATTGTTTTATATTAATGGGGGGTTGGGGGTTAAAACCCCCTTTGAGCTTGATATTTTACAAAAACTTTATTACCTGCGCAAAGGAGATTAATTGTTTTCGCAAACTTTTTGCTTGTTAATTTGTCGACTTAATGCAAATACCACGGAATGAATTTGCATGCAAATTTCAAGGAACATTGCAACTAGACCAAAAAGTAATAACTATAGGCTTCGGTAGGAATCTGGGTTATCGTCTGCGTACAGAAACAATCTAACCGCTTTTTGCAGACCTTTCGTCCACTACGCATATTGAAGATTGTGTTCCGCGATAGTTCGGTTTATCCAAAACAATTGCATTTATTTTGTCTGCTAAGGCTGATCAGCACAAGCGCTGACCGCACTGGATACATTACCAATTTCTGTAGCATGATAGAACTGTTGCACGAGCTCAAAAACAGCAGTTTTTAACATAGAAGCATTCAGGCATTTGATAATGTCTCAGCAGGAAGAAAGGAAAACTAAAAGCTTACTGGACTTTTATAAATAACAAAAAATCGAAAGTTTTCTTGCGTACTTTATGCGCATTCTCAATTCTTGTGTAGTTTAGCAAGATTCGATTTTTCAAACTGGGGTGTGCGCCAGCCAGTCCACCCGCACTTTTTCTATGTTCGACTGCTCGTATTCGACAAAACATTAGCGCAGCCTGATTTTGCAGTTGCAAATTGCTCTGACGAATTGATGAGTGTTTTACTCCCCTGTTTCAACGCGCAGCCTGATATTTTTGCAGTTGTGAACTGCTGTATCGTAGCGTTGGGTGTATTTTCTTCCGACAGCCTAACTTGGAGCGCTAATAGTTTATATTCATTGCAGTCACACATAAAATAAGGAGATTGGGTGTAGAAAAATATGCAAATTATGTCAACAAACTTCGCCAAAACGAAGGTTTGGAAACAGGACTATAACGTCAAATTGTGACGTCACAAACAGTGCACACCAAATACAAATGACCATCATTTGTTACTGAATGAAAAACCCCATGAAATTTTCTGCGTATGCCACTGCATAAGGAGAGCATACTTTCATGTATTTCAGACAAACAGCCAAGTAGTTCACATCTGCTGGGGGCCCCAAAACTAAGATGGCCTAGGGCCCCGCGCTTCCGTCCCTGCAAAGAGCCCTTCATGTTACGATGGTTTCTTGTCTGCTTGGTTTCATTTTGAGTGGCAATGAGAATTGTGTCACATTCACAGGGCTCTATCGTGCGTGACGATATGGCGGAAGGCTCTTCGCTTTCAATTGTTGTAAAAAAGATCAAATATTACAGTAATTGTTGGAAACAACATCGTTCGGAGTTATTGAAACACTTTATGTTTTTTCTAGCACAGCGCCCGCGTACCTTCTGAAACGTACTTGACTTTTTTCTTGCCAAAAGTGCCTGCAAAGGTCTGGGCCGGTAGTTTTGCTGTACCTGCATTTCTCACATTTCTTGACAAAATACTATAATTTGGTTTGGAGGTTTATAATCAAGTAGTCATCCCAGGCATATCCAGACCTCTGTACCCCCTAACTACACATGAAAAAATGCCCGCATTCGTTTTGTTAGAAATGTAAAAATTTGGGAGACATGACCTCTTTACCCCCCGTCTACGCCTAAGGGCAAGGACCAGGCCCGTAACCAGCTTTGGACACCAGGTGGGGCGAAGAGTTTTCTGAGAGTGGCCCAAATGCCGCCTTGGCATTTTTTCCTCTGCAACAACCTTTCCCAAGCTGTTAGCGCGATTGGGTATGAATCAGAACCAGCAATGGACAACTTCCGGTGAAAAGTGAGCATCCCGTTTACGAAAATACCCTGAAAATTTTCTCGATTTTCTTTTTCCACACAAAACCGACGTGTATGTTATAAAGAACGGTTTGCCATCAGTGTAAGGAAAATCGTGATAACGTTTCTTGTTGCTGGGCTCTGTCTCGCCAGACAATCGTACGGAAACCACCGCATCTACGCGAAAAAATAGCATTCCGCCCTGGCCGTGCCTCTTTTGCGGTAGTCTGATCTCAGCCTTTCATACTTTCATTTCACTGTAAAAGGAAGGAAGCATTAAAGCAGCGGTAAAATACAGGAGAAAACATGCAGTAAAGTGGATGCAGTCGATCTCATCAAAGAAATGATTACAACCATTGCTGAAACGGTAGTTTACACATGTTGTGTTAGTCTACGTTGCGATTGCTTTGGTGGAGCAAAGTAGTGTGGAGGGAATGGGTATATCTTAAAATGCTCAAGACAAAAATGAGGGCAGTTCATGCACGTGAGCAAAAAGCGCTATAAGGTAGGGATTTGCTCTAGTATCGACCAACAAATTACTCTGGTATCGACCTATGCAAAAGCGAAAATGCGTGAGGCATTTGCAGTGAGAAGGGCAAAAGGATTAAGTCGAAGTTCAGAGAACTCAGAAATAATTGGTAAACCTATTATTTTTTACAGAATACTCACGGCTGTGCATACTCGTTTGCATCGACACTCTAACGATGATCTACTGTAGCTTGCAGACGTAGCCACCTCAAAATTTTGAGGGGGCAAATACTTTGACTTTAAGCGAGCAACACTATTTTGTTTGGGACACCGCAACTCAAAGCACAAAACGACAAGATACGCTAGTAATTTGCCTATTCTTGCAGAGGTTTCGAACTGTGGTGAAACAAGCAGGGCAGTTGGGGTGACAGGAATTTTGCAGTCTGCTTCTACGGTGTCGCTGCATCCGCTCCTAACTAGCCTGTCGCGTATTCATTCGTCGGTCCAGATTTCATATGTAGTAGGATAATCCATGGTGAATATTTTTTTATTCCATTTTGACTGAAGGTTAAATCGCAAAGATTAACAGAACTCGGCTGGGCGTACGCCCGCCATTGACTGAGCTGTACATGCACATTTTTCTTTGTTGCTTTAAAATAATTTTAACGAATTCAAAGCTGAAAGTAACGCAACAATAAATGCTCAAGTCTTCGAGAATAATCGGAAATAATATGTATTCCTTGCAATAGCACGTTCGATGAGTTTCAGTGTTTCCCATTGTTCGAAAACTACCATCTTTATTTTAGCTGACGTACACAACTTAAAAACCTTCGTCCTGGTTTGTTTGAATACTGCGAACTTTCATTTGCGATATTTGATTCCATTCTGAAACCTTATTTTTGATTCCATTCTGAATTTTTGTAGAAGTGAATTTCCGTGTAACCAGCGACATGAAGTGGCACAATATATGAAACAGCGATTGAATACTACGTGAAAAGATTTGTTTTCGCAAAAATTAAGATGTCAAATTGTCAAAGTTTTTCAAATTCGAACGTGAGTTACAACACCAAGACAAAGCAATCTTGCAGATATTTAATCTTGTTAGTCAACTACAATTGCAGGGTGATTTTCTGCAAATCACTTTTATACATTTAACCGAAGAGTTAGAAAAACGTAAGAATGTGTATTACTGCTGCTGCGTATAGCAATGTAAATCTATTTTACAAAACATGCTTTAGGTTTTACAGAAAAGCGCTGAATCCGAAATATGATAAAAAAACGTCATTGCGCATAAAAAGTAGGAAGGTTTTTGAAATACACCGTTTCTGAGGATAGGCGATAGTAATTTATGTCAACAGCTATCATGGAGATACGAATTGGTTTGTGATATTCAGGTACAACAGGGTCACAAGTTTCACTGCAGAGGACCACGCAGGCAGAAATCCAGGATGCGTGATTTCAAACGGTTGGCATAACAGCTACACTTCATCAGAATGGAAGTTCACTGACTTTTGTTTCTGAAAATTCGATGGATTTCCCTGAAAGTACAAAAATATTTTAAATCAGTTATTTTGCTCTGTGACTTTTTCATAGGTTTAAAATTGTCAGATCAGTGGTTCTTCACCTTTTCTCTACCACGCTTCCCTAAGTAATTGTCCTTTGTTTCAAGCCCCTCCTGACTTAAACAAGCTGCAAAAACCACCGCATGTGTTATCAAATTTAATGATCAAACTTTCCATGTTGTAGGGCACCTAAGGGCTCACGTCCCCCTGGAAATTTACTGACGCCCCCCGGTTAATGACCACTATACTAGATGAACAAGTTTTGTAAAGCTGAAATCAATTCCTATTGTAAAGCTGAGTAATGCCTGATTCGACTGCGTTAGTGAAGTTGGGGAAAATTGCTTGACCACGATGTAAGAGACAAATTGAAAACTTGCCTTAAAACATTTGTTTCCGTAGTGTGTTGCTTGAATTATTTCGGTTAGATCAGGGCATCTTTGAGTTCGCTAAACGATAAAATCTTTGGCATTGTGTGTACTTTTTCTATGCGTCTTGTATGGAACTTGGCTAATTACCCAGCAAAAAATTTCGTGCAAATTGTCGTTCAGTATTTTCAAATATTTTTCCATGCGCGTTTAATACCCTGAAAACGATATTCAAAGTCCTTAAATATGTAAATCTGCTCTATACCTGGTAGCTAAAATATCAAAAACGTTTTCCAGCAAAACTGTCTAAGGCAGTTGTGCAGTTTCACTGCAATCACTGCCGGAGCAAAACATTGGAGTGCTAATAAATTCCACGTTCAGTTAATAGTATAAACCTTAAAAAGAGTGGGATGTGGTTTCACATATTTTATTTAAACCAGCATACTTACTATCAAGAACTTTATCACGATTGACAGAAGTCGTGGGTCCCCAGTCACTGCCATCACCGTTGCGGTAGATGTAAACTGTGCGGGGAGGTGTTCTGAAAAGAATAAACACATAGAGTTTGCTTCAAGTTCGATCCCTCATAAAACTAAATAGGAGGAGTTAACAAATGCAAAGTTTGTAGTTTTTTAATGAGACTGTAACCTGAGATTATACCAAAAGCTGCAGTATTTTTGTACAAAATATATTTTATGTAGATGATATTTTCTTTCCATATTAAAGGCTGGTTTTAGGCTAATCATGAAAAAACAACATTTCATCCTGAAACTTGTTCGACGAAGTTGTTTGGTCAATGTGACCATAAATTTATCGGCACATACGCACAAGCACGTCTTACACTGCATCGGAAAATATAACAAAAATGACACGATCCGGTTATATTTTCCGAAACTGTAAGTCATTTAGTCCGTCACAGTATTGCTGATTTGCAATGCCTTTGCTATGCAACAATCACCAAAGTCATTAAATTCACTGCAATCTTTGCTGAATTGAGACTAATGTTCGCATTCCTTTGTATAAACTTGGCCCAAAATGTAAGAAATTCATAGCAAAATTCATTGATGGAAGAGCAGGTTTACAACACCGCACAGATTCAGCATGAACTCAGACTTTTTATAATCTGCGATGAGATTGATGCCACGCTTGCGTAAGAAGCAAAAAAACGAACTATTTATCAATCCTAAATGTATTTGCTGTTTAGACTTTGAGCAGGGCTGCGGAGGTGGAACTCAAATTCCAGGCTCCTGCTCCAACATATAGAAGTTTTTGTTACCGGCTCAGGAACGATTTGGTCCGCTGAAAACTAAAAAACATTGTGTTATTTGTGCAACCCGCTTGTCCCACAAACTATGTCTGTGGAACTGGAACCCAAATTTCCTGGAATTTGTTCCAATAAAAACAGAACATACTATCGTTTTCTGCGCCCGTCTTTGTTTTATTACAACGAACCACTGGATGATCCATCGGGGACAATTTGGTATAATTGACTTCCCCACAAACAACAGTGACGCCACCGTGAACGGGCAATTTTAAAAAATGGCATCTCTAAACTTGTCGATAACGTCTGTTTTTGCTCTTTGCTTTCAATTCATTGTGTTTTGACACCTTCTGTTTCGACTGCCTCCCCCTAAACGCTGGGTCTATTGCTGCCACCATTGTATTATTTGTACAACTCGCTTGCCCCACAAACTTTCTGTGGCAGAGATGATCACGGAGCCGGAGTGGAGGAGTGGACTCCGGCCGGAGCAGGAGCCAATATTTTAGGTTCGAACCGTAGCAGGAGCCGGATTCAACTTTTAAGGTCTGTGCAGGAGCCAAACAAAATTTCTAAGGGGCCTATTAAGATTTCTGGAATGAGGTTTGTGGTTGTCAAACTGAATGAAATTAATGGAGACGTATTTTCTGACTAGTGTCGTCATATATCTAAAAAGTGTGAAACTGGGTGCGAGTACCGAGCATTTCACCACTATCGATGATTATGAAGTTAGTACGCTACCTATGCAAAATACAGTGTCTGTGTAAGTGACAATGTGCTTCGGCAATTAGGAATCCATGCCGTAACCATGAGAATGTTGGGGTAATGATGTTGGTAAAAGCACAAGACACATGACAAAAACAATGGTCAAGAAAAACGACCATAAAGAAGTTGCAGTGTGCTGAAATGATCCATGGTGATAAGATTTGACATGGAATTATTACTGTAGTCTGAACACTTTCTCTGATCTTGCTTTAGTCTTTTTCGTCATTTCACTTGTAAGCTTTTGCTTATAATTTGCTGGACTGAAGAGACGACGCTGACGCGAAACCGGTTTCCTAGCAAAGCAAATTGCGATCAAATTCGGCTGCGTCACCTTTGTGGTGTCTTGATGCTGAATGTTAGAAGTAATGTATGGTAGTAGGCTACATGAGTAGAATATAATTTGCATTGTGCAGATTTCTAGTCTAGCCACCGCATGCACAGGCCAACCTCTGCTTACATTTTGAAGCCATCCTGAACAAAGTGGAATGTTCGCCCTGATAGTTGCAGCTTTAAAAAGATAACCTGCATTGTTTTGCAGCTCTATTGCCTACGTTAAATTTGAAAGGGATTGTAGGTTATGCAAATTGTTCAGCTTGTCAATTTTTGTAGGCTTTGCTGGCACATTCATGTTACTGGCTTAATTTGCCACAGTCATAGTTCAAAGCAGTGGTTCCCAACCGGTGGGTCGCCACTCCAAAGTTGGTCGGAGAGGAGTGGCTGTGGTGTTGCGAACAACAGCCTCAATAGTTTGCTAAAGTCTCACATTTTTAGAATTGCGCATACTGTGTCAACATCTTGTGTTACATCAGCAAAACCGAAACACGGCCAGATTTTTGTGAAGTTCACATTATTTCCATTGTAATTCCTGTCTGGTTTTTACTTGCAAGTTCAATCGACCTTCTTCGAACGGGTCAGCACCAGAAATAGTAAGCGCTGCACACTGGTGCCGAGATTACGTCAGCCTCGCAAAATCTCTCCTGCTGTGAATACATCAGTCCCGTCGCCACGGAGGGCTTTGGTGGGCTTAGCCTCCCCAAACAAAGCTCCAATCCCCCCAAATTGAAATATGAAATACTATAAGTAAATAGAGCTTTTGCGTTCAAGCCCCCCTGCACAAACGTTTAAGCCCCCCTGAAAAAACGTAAAGCCCCCTATTGAAGACTTTCTGGCGACGGTTCTGGAATACATGCCAGCTGAAATTCCAATAAAGCACATCCGATATATTTATTGTTATAGTTCCGTATTACATTCATTAATTTGTATTCGTTATGGTTCAAGTTCAAGCTCATAATTCCAGCATAAAGTAGCGTATACTTGACAAATGGCGGAATCTTACCTGCAGGCCAATAGCGGATCCAAGGGAGAGACTTTGGGGCAACTTCCCCCCAAACATCTGTGGAGACCCTTGAATGACGTCCCTTTGCCATAAATGCGCCCCTATTTGGTGCCCATGGAAGTAGAAACAGAGATAAAAATACTTTAAAATAAACAATGCTTTTCGCTTGGTTAAACGTCAGCATTTACGTGCCGGATTTTACCCAACCTCATCGAATAGCGTGAACAATGTTATTGTATCGTAATGGTATGACTGTTTCGTTATTTCTTTGCCGCGTGAGAACTGCACAGCCTTACGTTATGTAATTACAAACGCAGTCGCTTTCGCTTTGCGCAGTTCTCGACTTGCCGCTGGGCTCAGCAGCCTAACGAGGTTAGATGGCGTCCAGGGCAAGAAGCAAGTTTGACGCCCCCCATGTTTGAACCTGAGGTCTTTCGGAAGCGTATGTGCCGTATTAAAGACAGTACTTTGATATTGTTGGGACTTTTCGGCGCTCTCCGCAGTCATTTGGCGCCCCCCGCGGTTATTCGGCGCCCTCATAGTAATTCGGCGCCAAGGGAATTGTGCCCCCTTGCACCGCTTTCGTTGCGCCCCTAGCTGGGCTGTGCGAAATTGGTCTGTTTTTTGCAAGTATATTTCTAATGCGTGATGACAGCCTCGATAGGAAAGGTGGCAATGTGAAAATAGGAATGCAATATGGAAAACTTATAACTGACTCAAGATTTTACAAGCCTCAAAAATGAAACGAAAAATCAGTTTCAGGGCTGTTGCCAGTGCAGTTCGTGAGTCCGCGGTATGTCTGCATCGTAGGCTTGCAACATAAAGGTGAGTGGATGAGTTTTTTGACTGAACTAAGCACCTAATTGAACCATAATTCAGCGTGTAAATAGCTATTGATTTAGATTTCGCCCGAGGCAAGTAGCAAGTTTGGCGCCCCCATGTTCGAACCTGAGCTTCTTCGGAAGCAAATGTACTGCACTGAAGTACTGTAGCCTACTTTTGACATTGTTAGGATCCCCGCAGTCATTTGGCGCCCGGGGAATTGTGCCCCTTGCCCCCCCCGTCGTTACGCCCCTGATTACTGCGCGCAGCGACGCGCCTCGACAAACCATGGTAGTACTGGTACTCAGCTCTAACCAGAGGCATGCGGGAACCTTTGGCTTTGGGGGGAGCGAATTTT
>Ga0210059_1014005_pt1 | contig 11905 bp, 10 predicted proteins | sample Ectturendosymbi2_FD_188042 | JGI IMG/M metagenome (GOLD analysis project Ga0210059, IMG submission 188042) | Ecteinascidia turbinata endosymbiont from Florida, USA - Sample 2 (SPAdes) (version 2) | ecosystem: Host-associated > Tunicates > Ascidians > Unclassified | place: Key West, Florida... | reverse complement strand
CAATGCTTTTTGGGAATTTTGAAATAAATAAAATTTACGTTATTTGGGTTATTCACCGGTATTTAAAAGTGCTCGGCAAGGGAGTGAACAAGTTCCTTTGAAACGAACGTAGAGGTGCTAGAAATGATTTGCCTTGAACTCATATGATACCTTGCTCAGGAAATAAGATGTAAAAGCTGTTTCTAGTGAAGTTCAGGTACCGCCATTGTTGCGTCAGCGTCATAATCCCAACCTACTAGAAATTCTAACCGGAACGCCGTACCGGCAATAATTATTTTACCGGAACAGCGTTCCGGGTCGTTCCGGCTTACTTTCACCTCTGGGTTTAGGGTTAGCGCTTACTGTTGAGGGTTAGGGTTTATGGTAAAGGCTAACAGTTAGAATTAAAGGTCAGGGCCCAGGGTTAAGGGTGTAGGTTTACAAAAAATTAATAGCCACCTTAATCCTTTGCTCTGGGAAGCAAATGACATGTCAAGAAGCGGTAACATATTTCGCAGTAGTCAGAAATTTCGTTTGATACGGTTTTTTAGTCTTTTCAAAGCGAAAACTAGATACGGTCGTTTAGACACTGCTAAAGTATAGCATTAAATCTGGAGTTTAAGCAGAAGTCGGAAAACTTAAAAGTGTTTCGGAGTCGGAGGATATTCGGCCAAAGCAGGAGTGGAGACGGAGTCAAAAACTTCAGACTCCGTACATCCTTTGCGTGCAGAGGTCTGGTGATGCCCAGGGCGACTGCTTGATTGTATGTCTGCCCCCCCACCAAATTCTAACATTGAGAAGTGGTGTGTGGTGGTCATTGCTACTGGACATACGCTTTTGTTACGTCACCATATGACGGCATATTCACGTTTGCAAACCAACGTTTTGGCGAAATTAGTGGACACAACATGCATATTATTCTACACGCACTCTCCTTACTCGTTGTTGTACAATGTGTCACTGTAATTTACATAATTATCAGCGATCCAAGTTGGGAGACCGGAACAAAACACAGAACTTAACGCTAGGACAGAGCAGTTCATAACTGCAAAATTATGCGGCAACGCGTTGAAACAGGAGAGGAGAACACTCTGTGCTATATCAGCGCAGTTCACAACTGATGACCAAACCAAGGGTCGGGAACCTATGGCTCGCGCGAGCCAGATGTGGCTCTTTTGATTACGGCAGTGGTTCCCAAACTGCGGTACGCGTACCACTAGTGGAACGCGAAGGCCTTCAAGGTGGTGTGCGAGACCCTTCTGTTCTTCTACACAAAAAACATTTTGTTTTTACTTATCGGGTTTTGTTAATAAATTCCTGCATTTTTGTGTACTTCCCTTATTAGTTTCGAAAAACGGCCATCATCATTTCTCACAGGCATGTTGTTCACGCCGCATTTGCGTCAAGTCTGGTTTGCCAAACTTTTGATCCAATGATATTGGATAGAACGAGTTTTCCTGGAACAAAGTGTTTTCAAGGCGGTACGCGGTGAAAATACAGGTCCACAAATGGTACGCGATCAGAAAAAGTTTGGGAACCGTTGGATTACGGCATCTGGCTCGCTTGATATTTTCTTAACACGATTGTTACGAATGACACTTTTTCTGTAATTTTCCATCTTCCAGACTGCAGAGCCATCAGCAATGCCATGCAGTACCAAAGTCGCATTAACAGTAAAAAGCATGTTTTTAAAACAAAATTTTGACATTTATCGTTGTTTAAAATTGTTGGTTTTGCTTAAAAATCCACACGTTAATAAGGAAGTTGGTTGCATTAAGTGTTGAAAAATATTATATGGCTCTCACGGAAATACAATTAAAATATGTGGGTTTTATGGCTCCCTTGGCCAAAAAGGTTCCCGACCCCTGGACTAAACATATGAACAGGGAAAACAAACAGACAATGAGTATTGTTAAGTTACATATAATAATTTGCCCCCATTTTGGATTTAAATAAACTTCGCTGAAGGAACTGTCCTGACAAGATTCACTATTAGAGTCATTACAATTTGAGAAGTTCTGCGTTAGTATACTTTCTGGAGTTACTTCCATGCATTTATTTTGAAATTACCGGCTTCAGGCACAGATTTTCAAAATACCGGCTTCTTACCGGCCTTTGGTAATGTAGCAGTAAAATACCGGCCAGGCCGGTGAAATACCGGCTATCTGGCAACCCTCCGACTGGAAGAAGTGGCTCCACACTCAGGGTTTTACGAATCAACTTACAGTAGGGCACTACTGGAGAGTTGGTAACGGACAAAGTGGTGAGAGCCTTTTAATTTGCCTTGCTTTGGCTTGGCAACTTCAAGACGTCAGGTTGCTTAGTTGGGAGACTGACCTGTGCTCCTGCAACAACTGGGTTGACCTCTCAACAAGTAGGGATATCTGTGGAATCGTGATGGTTCGACTAATTGGTACAGCAACCAACCAAGAACGTTACATTGGTTCTTTCACCAGTCCCTACATCTTGAACAAGCGTGTTGCCACAAACACGACAAAGTTTACAGCAAATGTAGAAAAAAAGAAACGTGTGACGTGTAAGCCTTGCGAAGTTTAGTTGGAAAAAGGCATCAAAAAGGCATATTTGAATGAATCCACATGCGGATGGTTTCAAAACACCGGTTTTAATCGCAAAATTCCATGAACGAATGAAGCTTGCACAGCATTGACCCATGAAGCGGATGAAGGGTGCGGCAAAGAAAAACAGGAATAAAAATCGAAACATTTTCTGTAAATTTTTGCTTGCTTTGGAGACAAATTTTATTCAACAAGAAAATTTGGCCTTGATCCCAATGAGTCATCTTTACCACTTTGTATTCACTTATTTTCACATTCGCTTTTTTCTGGAAAGGTCGCAAGAGCAGCACCCCTAAGAGGACTCGAAATACCTCGCGGTCAACAGTAATTTCAAGTAGTTCTGCTGGCTCCACACCAATATGGGACAAAGTAAGGTCGGAGATTTAGCCAGTGTCGGATTAAAAATAGTAGAAAATGTAGCAATTGCTACGGGCCCCGCGCTTTTGGGGCCCCGCGGTCTTCTGGAATAAATTTTATTTATTACAATATACATAAGATTTTTTTTCAGTCTAAGAAGTCAGTATTTTACTAAATTTGGCATAAGTAGCAAGGGATGGTTTTCGATTGAACGCTGTCTGTGTCCAGAAATTCTTGTTTGGTTCTTTTTGAAGAGTTACGTAACAAAAGGCATAAAAGTGCGGTCAGCAGCGTTGCCATTTTAGTTGATTTGCTGCTAAATATAGCAGGATTTTCTCACTGTTAGCTGTAACATTTTCAATCTAGCAGTTAGCTGGCGTTCTAGCAGGATTTACCAACCGTTTGGCAGGTATTCCAGGCAACAAATTCCTGACCAAAAAGCTGTTCCAACAGTTTTTCAAGATGAAAGCTTTACATTTTCTTCATCAAAAAATAATAATTATCTTGTTCATGACGTTTTTAACTGGGTAACACCAGGTCAAAGCACAACCAGCTGCCTGCAATTGTTTGGAATTTTTATTATAATGCAACGAAGCTGCTTCAAGCAGATGATTGTATCATGATAACAAGTAATTAGATGGCTTGGTGAAGCCTAAATGATTTGCTTGTGTGCTTAGTGAGGGCGTTAGGTTAAAAGACAACATTGGTAGAATATGAGAGCGAGTGCAAGACGAAAAATTAGTATATTGTGTAACTTTATAGGTTTCTTTTAGTCATGAAATGACAGATTTCATTAGAATTTCACTGCTTTTAGCAGATTTTAGCTGAAAATTTGTGACAACTCCTTTAGCAGAATCTAGCAGTTTTTTGTAAAACATTAGCAGATTTAGATCACAACCATCTGGAAACACTGGTGGTCAGCACGATACACTCAGACAGTCATGTCACGATGCGAAATGAATAGAGCATGCAGAGAATAAAGCTAGAAACCCGGATGCCTTGCCCACACGCTTTATGATTTAGCAGGTGTTGATGTTTTTTAAACTTAGGGCCCCGCGCTCTTGAAATGCTACAGGCCCCGCGCTACCTTAATCCGGCACTGGATTTAGTCACTCCACCCGGCCGTTGGACGACCTCCACGCCGCTTTCCCATGGGTGTAGGTATCATCCAGATTTGGTTCATTTTGTGGAATCTTTTTTCAAGTGTTGCAGCCGCAATGCTACGTTGCCTTGAGTCAAGGCCCTTGACCCACCTAAAGAAAGAGTCGAACCGACGATCCTCCCCGTAACAGCAATACTAGAGTTTCCCCACTCGACTGGTAGACTCTACTGTTGCTGCTACAAAATCAACGCTTTAATGTGGCGAATCACCACACCACGCCACACAAAGCACTTGGTATATACTTTTCCAGGGGGCCTAAGGAGAGAAATGTCCCGGCAGTTGTTACATTCACTCCTGTCTCCCTTTTTGTGTATGGGAATGGTCACCCTAGTTTACCAATCTTTTGGTGCCCTCACAGAACACCATGCCACTTGACACACACGAGTCAGCCAAAGAACTCCTCGATTCAAGGCTTTGAGGATTTCAGATCGGATTTTATCGTAGCCTGCAGCCTTCAGTGTTGTTGTATTGTGAATTCATGCTGCACCTTTAATTGCAGTTTTATTGATGGCGTATGTGATCCCCTTTGATTGCTTGTATTATCGCCTTCAATTATGCGTGTAAGCGTTGAACATTGGTTCCTCGACTGCCATTATCAGTTGGTAGAAACCTTGCAAGACGTGATGGTGGTTTTCATTCGTTATCCGTCGCATTGCACGATATGTTATTCAGTCGTACTGTTGGTTGTGAACGCAGCTTTACTTTCCTTTATTTCAGATGTGTAGCGTCGTAACATTTTGACATGAAGCGACTTTGGTTTTCTTACGTGTAATACATCACGTGTTTTGACAGCTAGGAAGACTTCGGCTGCAGTGATGGTACTTTCCTCCCCAGATGGCCCTCCTGTGTGTCTGTTGGGTAATAGTGAATGGGATTAAAAGATCGTTGATTTAATCTCTCCATCTTCCAACCATGTCTTCCTCATTGCTGAGCAAGACACCATTTTCTTCTGCAGCATACGTTTTTTTGACGAAGACGACAGATGGTTTGCAAGAACACTTTGTTTGATTGCCAGCAAATGGAATCCAGTTTCTTGCCGAAATTCTCCAAAGACTGCATTTCAGACATTTTCACCGTGACGGTTGCGGAATTTCCATCCTCAGTCTTCGCAAATGCAAAGAAGATGCGGCTTGGTTCTGAAGCCATGCCTTGTAGCCTACTTTCTTTGCTCGAATAACATCTTTCACCTCTTGGTTCCACCAAGGGGTTGCTTTTTCCCCATCATTCGCTATCCTTCCTAGTATCCTTCCCCGTACGCATACTTGAGCAGCAGATGAAGCTACAGCTGCTTTGAACAGCAGCCATTCCACCTCCGCATCCGCTGTGCATTCCGGGAGCTCTCGGAACAAGGACGATACGCTGTCTGCAAAAGTATTGCCTACATCTTTGTCCGGCAGTGCCTCCCATTTTTCCTGCAGGCTCTCCTGGTCACGCACACTTGTGTAGGCCCCAGCGGTTTTTTCAGATGCAAGTTGTAGACCAGCAGGCATTGATCGATCGGTCGACAGTTCTGCATCCTTTTTTGACACGAATATCCAACACTGAACGGAACAAGTTAGCTGGAACTATGCAGAAATCAAAGAGTGACCGTTGACCTAAGGTATCTCTGCACCATGTGCACTTGTTCACATCTCTGTTTTGGTAGAAAGTGTTCATTACGCACAGTTGCAGGTATTCTCAATTCCAAAGGCGGATTGACAATGCCCACAGACAATCTACTTGTCACAATATGGCCGTGTTGAATTATGTAATCATTCACTCTCTCCTTTAGCGTCTAATCACAAGGTCTAGTTGCTCTGCCAGTCAATACTTAATTCCTTTTTTCATTAAATGTTTGCTGACGGTGAAAGATTTGTCTTTGAAACTTTAACATAAGGATCTTTTTCATATGTTGAATCTTACTTTGCCCTTTCTGACACGAATATTTACTTAAGAAAAAACGTATTGCACTTACCAAGACCTATGATCAGACCAATGATGATTGCAAGGAGCAACAAAGCGAGTATAACTCCCATGATGAGAGAAATACACTTTCGACGAGTAACTGCTTCATCGTCAGACTCATCTCCGAGGTATTTCCAAATGTTTTTCGGACAGACGCACCAAGTAGTTCCGAGTCCATATAGAATGCTTTGCTTGCTTTCTGGTCTGTGGGTTGAAGCATAAAATGCTCGGCATAAAGTGTATCGCAAAGAGTTTTTAAAATGAGAAATTAGGATTGTCCTATGTGTCAAGTTTGTCGACATGCCAAGCTCTTGGTCGCTTGTTGATTCCCACAATTTACCAGTTGCCGAGTCACACAAAAAAGCATAACCGTGAATTCGTACCGATGTTATGCCAATTTTTATTTTTTCCATCTATCCTGCTAAAGTTGTTCAATGAAACGGATGATTAGTGAAATGGTGACGTCAGCACTTTAACTGGGTGGCATCAGCATGTTGGGAGTGGGTTGTGAAAAAGTTGATATGGTTATCGACATCAACCAGCTTAAAAAATGAATTGCGTTCTTTCACTGAGGAAATTGAATGTAAAATTTTAACAGCTTCGTAAATGTAAGCAGTGTATTGGTGGAATAAAATGTAGTAGGTACAGATACCTCGCAAATCAGCGCTGAGCTCCTAAAACATTGATGCGGGTAACATTTCTGGCGCATCTCAGAGTTGTAGAGAGCGGCTCGAGTGCGGCTGCGGTTGGAATTTCGATTTTGGGTGAACTCGAATACCACTGTTGCTTGTTATTATATAACTTGAAGCGGCCTTCGTAGCTCCACAGCAACACCACGTGGCACTACGAAACAAGCCTTTCCGAAGTTAAACAAGACATTTTTTTCAACAAGTTTTAAAATGATGAATGCTCCAATTTTTCATGTCTTCGCTGATTCCCAATAAAACTTCTCTCGTGTGAAGAGTAGATGAACAGAAGTGGTAACAAACGCAGTTGCAGATTTAAGTTTATGTTTAGAATAAATGCATAGGATAGGATTATTTTTAGCAATTGACTAGTGACAATAGAAAACGAAGAATAAGACATTTAAGTAATATTCTCTTTCTCTGCTATAGTATAGATCTGAAAATAAAATAAAGAGGATTACCTTTCATGAATGTAGCGAAGTTAAGAATTATAAAGGTAAAACTAAAACACAAAATATTTGTATTCTGAAATCAATGTGAAAAAACCTTTGTTTAGCAATAGGGACATTGGTTGAAGAGCTTGAATAAATAAACTGCAAATATGTCTGCCAAATCCTTTAGAATAATAAAGAATAATGCTAATCTAGACAAAAAAACTCAAGTATTGCAAAATACTCATGGCCATCTTACTTGTAAGCAAACATTTTGCGTCAGACAAATTCAAGATTATTTGGTTGGTTCATTTTTTAGCTTTTGTGCCTTCTAACCAAATTATGTAACATAACATTTATAAACTGCCACCCTTAACATCCTGGGAAAACAGCTCTAAACAGAAGAAAAACAAAGCAATAAGGAAAGATGAACAATATTAGTACTTAGCAAAAATTACTTCTCGCTTGTTGTAGTAACAAGGCATATCGTACAGTATTTTGAATTACATTCCCAGGAATGATAATGGTCGCCCACATCAAGCTCACTATTTTGTCACAGTATTTGATGTCTTGTGTAGAAACAATTTGTGAGCCTTTGTTCAATGACGTGCATTTTTATCCGCTTGTCTGTTGCTTTTCACAAATTTTATTTTTCTCCCGCAATGTAAGGCTTCCGTATGGCGTAGAGCGAATGCTTTAGTTGCTGCAATGTGTTTTTTAATGTTTGCAACTCTTCAGTATCGCCCGGGTGTAGTGGCGTAACTCATGGGGGTGGGGGTAGAGGGGCGATTCGCCCCCTGGCAAGCTGAATGTAAAAACCGGCCCCCACTTAGATTATACTTTGGTTTTAGTATTCTTTTGGTTTTCAGTGGGTTGTTGTTTTTTCGCGTTTTTTGGAGTATTTTCCGGTGATTTAGGGTTTTAGTATAGCCATCAACATCCTGATTCACAATCATTTTTCAAGTTTTTTTTTCTGAGCGCTGGCTTTAGTGGGACCCCTACAGTAATATTTTCCCCTTTAGCTGAAACCTCTAGTTACGTTACTGCCGGGGGTGTACCAGCTAACATCTACTCTGTGGTTTGCTATCGCAGGGATTTGGTATTCTTGAGTTCTTTTACTAACTCCTATGGTATGCATCAGAGACAAATAAGTAAATAAAAAACAATAAAAATCAAGCCACTCACCTGCTGCTCCAGCCATGCTTTGATGTCACTGCCGAAGACGTCCACTCCGATCTTTGCGACTAAAAAACAATTACGTGGTTCACTTCTTCATGTTTTTAACAGACACTGTTATTGGGGTTTACCTCTACAGTAGTTTTGGCAATTGAAACTTTTTTGTCAGTTTTTCTACGCTATTTTATTGCTTTTGAATACAGTATGTTATTCAGCTCTGAACTTTTTATTCATCCTTGACTCGCGGTGATATTAATTTTCACACTGATTTCTACGTGGTGATCCAAAGCCATGCATTCATTTTATAATCGCTATCATTTCATATCAAATTAACCCAGGCTTCGGTTTTCCATGTTAGTCATAGTTAGAGCTCAAGTTTTATTTCCCAGTTTCAATGGATCAAGCAGCAAGATAAACTGTGCAGGAGATGATCAAGATTCTAGAGGCCTATTTCGCAACGAAATCAGTTGTCTAAACTCAACGACAATTCGGAGGAACTTTCCAGACAGAAAATCTCCAACCAGATTCACAATAAAGCGCCTCCTGGACAAATTCAAGGAGATAGGATAACATTGAAGGTGGCAGCGGCCGGTCACGGTCAGTCAGGACAGAAAATCACATCGTGTGGCGGCCTGGATTTGGCGCTACATGTAAATAATTGTCACTGGTACATGGTGCCCAAAAGGAACAAATCACTGTGGTAGTCACCACAAGCGAATTATCGCAATTCACTTATCTGTATTGAAGTATAGTGCAACCTAGTGTCAGTAGAGTGAACTCGTTGGGTGAGGTCTATTGCTACTGGTTGCTTTCCTCTTTGTTTAATGCCCCGAACTATCATCTTGCGCTTGCCTCAGCAGTTTAAGGCGATGCAGATACCTGCAGCAATCGTGACTGTGAGAAAATGTTTGGAGCAGTCTCTAAGGCAGGGGTCTGCAAACTACGGACCGCGGGCCAAATCTGGCCCGCAACGACATTTTTTCAATAATGAGAATAAAATTTTTACGAAGCATTTGTTGTGTTGGTAGAATGTAACGTATCCCGAAATAATCACATTACGTGAGATGTCCGGCCCTCGAAGTGTTGTGTAAAAGCTCATGTGGCCCTAGGACAAAACGTTTGGAGACCCTGCTCTAAGGTAATGCACAAGACATTTGTCCCAGAAGATAAATGTTTCGAGGAGTTCAGTCATGCCCATAATGCACCAGGATCTTTATCTGTTTCCTATTCGATACAGATTTTACAACTTAAGGCCGATGCAAGTAAGGCTGAGAGTCGTGCTTTTTGACAAACAATCAGCCGGCGAATCGAAGTCTATTCTGACTTCATGGCCGCTTGGCCATTTTCTTGAACTTCATTTTTTCAGTGACAATAAAATTTTCCACCTTAGTGGTCACGTGAACAAACAGAATATACACTTTTAGGCGCAGGCTCATGAACATCGGTGTTGGCCACTTAGTGTGGAGAAACTGACTGTTTGGTTTGCGTCGGATTGTGATGGCATTATCACGCCATACTGGTTCGACGATGCTAATGGACGTCCGTTAACTGCGAACACAGAGCGTTACATTGAAGGAATGAGAAGAAAACTCATCCCAGCACTGAGGCGGAAGCGAGGAGTGGACATGGATGCTGTGATTTATTAGCAGGACGGAGCAACATCGTATTGCTCCAAGGCTTCGCTCGACTACTTCCGAAGTTGCTTTCCTGGGGGAGGCTCATCTCTCGTCGTACGGGCCATCATTGACCTGTACGTTCTCCACACCTATACCCTTTGGATTATTTTCTCTGGGGATACCTAAAAGACAGGCTATTTATGCCAACAATCCGCAAACTGCTGATGCCCTCAAGAATAACATTCGAATGGAGATCAGGAGAATTATTCATGAGATGTTGGACCGGGCCATTACAAACTTCAATGTGCGAGTAGCCACAGTGAGTCAACGCCAAGGAGCTTGAATCGAGCACACTATGAACTGCCGAGTTATGCTCGCAACGTGGTGGTGTAGGCCTACTTAGGAAAAGACTTAAACTACACAAAACTAGCATGTCTGTAAGACAGGCCTATGAAAAAAATTACAAACTATTCCTTTCAATACAAAATGCTACTTTAACAAAAATGGATACCTTCATCACTTAAAGCCTTACGTTTCGTCTACTGAGAATGACTCTGGTATTGGACCAGCTATTGTTATAGGATTGTTCGATGTGGAGACCTGGTTTCAATAAAACCTTAGGCACTGCTCAAGAGGTCGCTTTATTTGCTAATTTCACGACACTGTTGCCTTCTGACATTCGTAGCAGTGAAGCTTTGTTCAAACAACGCAAGTTTGAAGAACACTTCAGTGTTCTCGTTTAGGGTTTTCGAAGTTGTTTCTGAAGTGGAAAGTGCCTGTTTTGACCTAGCTAACACAAGCCACACCTTGCTCTTGAAAACACTTGTTTTACAACTAACAATCGTTACACTAACTAACGTAACGTATTGCCTTGAGGCAGAGTTTCCCAAATGATGCGTCGCGTCTCCCTGGTGCGTCCTTTTGAGATTGCAAGGGCGTCACAGACTTACTGACTACCAAGATCTTAGGATTTTTGAAAAACCTACTCAAACCAAAGCGATATAAGTGTAACTAACTGAACAATTAAATAGAGTAGGTTAAAAGCATTGTGCGCAGTGACGCAACATTTGCGAAATTGGTTTCAGCAATGAGGTACCAGTAACCTTACAACCAAATTTTGATCGTAGTATTGTATTGTTTCGCAGCTATAAGACAATTTAACGGCCAAAGAAAAACAACATTCAAAAGATTCAGAACATTTGACAATTGACCTTTCTCCTAGCAATGGCACAGCGAAAGATCTTGCGATCACCTGACTAGCTGCACCGACCGTATAGGACAGCTGAGCGTAAATTACTGGTTAGTTGACTGGTTACGTTGCTTGGTTGTATGCATAGGGTTAGTTCACGGAGAGTTCATCCAAGTTAGGAACCACAAACAATGAAGGATTTGATGGTTTACGAAATTTCTAATTACAATCCATGCTTTAACGAGATAGAACTTTGCAAGTGGAATAAGCTATATTTGCTTCCAAAAATAAGTTCACAGACCTCCTCTGAGATAATATAATGGTCATGCCACTATTTTAGAAGATGCCGTATGGCGAAATCGATTTCCATTAAATAACATCAATGCGTGCTGATTTTTGTTACTTGTGTAGTGTGCACAGACAGCACTTAAGTAGTCCTACCATGATCATCAATATTAAATCCAAAACGGTTCTCCTTGTCGTTTGGTTCGATTTGAGACGTTTATGTACTGAGTGATACGCGTAACTGAATTTATTCTTGACGGATGATTTAGAGCAGGGCCTTCAACTTGGTCTTCCACACCGGCACACTACCTTGGTCTTCCACACAGGCACACTACCTTGGTCTTCCGCACAGGCACACTACCTTGGTCTTCCACGCCGGCACACTACCTTGGTCTTCCACACCGGCACACTACCTTGGTCTTCCGCACAGGCACACTACCTTGGTCTTCCGCACAGGCACACTACCTTGGTCTTCCGCACCGGCACACTACCTTGGTCTTCCAC
>Ga0210059_1014004_pt1 | contig 11905 bp, 8 predicted proteins | sample Ectturendosymbi2_FD_188042 | JGI IMG/M metagenome (GOLD analysis project Ga0210059, IMG submission 188042) | Ecteinascidia turbinata endosymbiont from Florida, USA - Sample 2 (SPAdes) (version 2) | ecosystem: Host-associated > Tunicates > Ascidians > Unclassified | place: Key West, Florida... | reverse complement strand
GATTCGTTGCACTACAAATATTCAAAAAATCTGGGAAATATCTGCAAAGTTTTCTTCATGATTATCAAAATAACTTACCGTAAGTAGGTTATGAGCCCAGACGGGGCCCGCACTTTGGGCACCCCTAGTTTGAAGGGTAAAAAACAAATCCTTTGCGACGTTTTCAGTGACTTATGATGCTAATACAAGAAATATAAATACATTCCTATGATACAAACCAGGGACGGCAATCGGCCCTGCTGAAGGCCAGGATTATACGCTTTGCAAGACTCATATTCAAGATGGCGGACACAGTTACATTTCGATTTACATGATTTCTTTAAATAACACAGAAAACATGTTCCAACCATTTCTATATGCAGTAGAACTCGTCTAATTCGTCAATTCGCTTAATTCGTCACTTTTTCGTCGGTTCCAGCAGAATCCCTATCTTTTGTGTACATTTCTGTTCGTCTAATTCGTCAATTTGCTTAATTCGTCACCTCTTTCTATTCCTAAGAAGCGTTTTGTTCGTCTAATTCGTCATTTGCAATTTCGCCTTTGATGTCTAAGTAGCTAGTACGTATGGGAATTCAAACAAATTAAGGATCTTTATCTGAGAATTGTTGCACCTCGCAATTTGTTTATCGAATTTATACACGAGGTTCGAAGCGCGACCCGACTCCACATTGAGATAACGCGGAAAAGTTTATTAAAGATTTGAATGGTGCTTGATTAAATTTAAGGGTCCATATAGAGCACAGAAATCAATCGTTGTACTCAACCATAACGTCATGAAGTTGTATTTTACTGCAAATAAGAGCACTATGTATGTATACGAGTTACTGTGATAAAGTATACGAGCTTCTATGATAGAGTTTTCACCTGTTTGCATAATTCGTCAGTTCGCCTAATTCGTCACTTTTTTCTAATCCCCTTGAGGTGACGAATTAGGCAAATTCTACTGTATATACTTTTATTATTAACATTACTTTGTGTTTTTAACAGAATCAAAAACACCACCAGCTTCAAATAGTTACCCAGCAACTTCTGATAATTACAATTATTTTCAGTTAATGGTGGGAGACTGTAACTACACGCATGACTGATAACCACTCATGCATGGACTATTGAAACAACTGTAGTCAACTGACAACTACTCATGCATAACGTGTAATAATGACGCAAACACTTACACTTAATCTTCGTCTTGCATGTTCTGACTTTATTTCCTCCTTAACAGCATCAGAGACTCCGCAACGACAGATGTCCAACTTAGCAATAAATCCCAAACATGGAATCAATGAACGAGCTCCTTCATCTCCGATATTGGGGTTGTCGCTGAGACCGAGATAATCCAACTGGTTCAAAATATAACACATTTAATGCAAAATGCATTAAATATTTTTGTATTTTGCAAAAAACTTTTATTAATTTTAACACAACTTCACGCCACTTGCGTCACTGCAGATACTTTGAATAATAATCTGAAGATTATTCGCAACAAGTCTGTTGCAACAACTTACTTATGACATGTTGAACTGTCATTGGCAATGAACAAGATTTAAACAAGGTTACTATGACAACCATTGATGACGCAACCAATCACAACAATGGTTCTGTTTCATATTTGATCTTCATTTACCCAAAAACTCAACTTACTTCATATTTAGTTTCCATCAATCTTTCACTGATGAGTCGGACGCTTTCAGCTCCAAGATTGCAACCCCTCAGCCATAGTCGTTTGATTTGATGCAAACTTTTGACTAAAAATCTTAAACCTTCATCTCCGATCTTCTTGTTGCCACCGAGGTTCAGGTATTGAATCTGTTTCAAAACATGTTCATGTTGATTACGTCATGACTTTATTAATTACAATTTAAATTGCTCAGAATGGAAAACTACGAAACACATCACTGCAACGATAACTTCACGTTTAGCCTCATCACTGTTACGTCACAGATGAATGATAAAGTTTTTGCTACATCACAAACTCAACTTACTTCATGTTTAGTTTCCATCAATCTTTCACTGATGAGTCGGACGCTTTCAGCTCCAAGATTGCAGCTAAACAGCGCCAGTTCTTTGATTTGATGCAAACTTTTGACTAAAAATCTTAAACCTTCATCTTCGATCTTCTTGTTGTCACCGAGGTGGAGGTATTGAATCTGTTTCAAAACATGTCCATGTTGATTATTTCACGACTTTACTAATTACAATTTAAATTGCTCAGAACGGAAAACTACGAAACACATCATTGCAACGATAACTTCACGTTTAGCCTCATCGCTGTTACGTCACAGACAGGATTATATGTTTTTGTTACATCACAACTTCAACCTACTTCATGTTTAGTTTCCATCAATCTTTCACTGATGAGTCGGGCGCTTTCATCTCCAAGATTGCAATCAAACAGCTTCAGTTGTTTGATTTGATGCAAACTTTTGATTAAAAATCTTAAACCTTCATCTCCGATCTTCTCGTTGCCACCGAGGTCAAGAAGTTTAATCTGTTTCAAAACATGTCCATGTTGAATATGTCATGACTTTACTAATTACTTTACGAGAATGGCTGAGAATGGAATTAATTCGGTTGCGTTCGTTTTATATCAGTTATTTTTTTATTTCTCCATTAAAACTTCACTGAGAACAAACACCTTGCTTATTTGCGGTGATGTCATTTTTAAGGCCTTGCTTATCCCAGCGTGCTTGGGACAATGAAAGTCACTTACGTGATGCTCAGTTTCGACAAATCTTTGACCCAGTTTTTCCATCATGGGAGGAGTGATCCCGCAGCTCTGCAACATCAGCTCATCTTGAATTTGTGGAAGAATTCTTAAAAGACTCGAAAATTCTGCATCATCGAGCTCCTTGCGGCCGAGGCAGAAACGAGGAACCTGATTTAACAAATGTACAAACAAGTTGTCACGTGTGCAAAAAGTGCATTTCACATATTTCATTATTTGACGATTATACTAATAGCCCAGTTGCTGCAACTACTTTACAGCAGTGATTGGCAGGTTAACTGGCTTTGTAGGCAATTTTTTCTGCTCGCGGAAATTTCGCTCCGCTTCTTACTTTCCCACTTTACAACGGCTTACGTAAATAATGTCATCAAGCAGTTTCTAGCTTTCAACGAATTCCAAACGTTTTGCTTTTTTTGGGTATTCTGATAAATTTATACCACGGGCGACTTTTTCTCCGTCAGAGGGTCAGTGTATTTCCCACGGCAAACATTATTATTAAACCTCTGGAAATATAGTCTGCAGGCTAAGGTTTGTCCAGATTTACCGTGATAACACAAGAAATCTACAAACTTAAGTATGCGACGAAACTCAATATACTAATAATTGTTGTTATTATTCCAAACTTACCTGTCAATCACAGTTTGTAAATGCAATCGCTACAAAACGGGTTTTAGTTAGATTGAAGACGTCTCGTGCTGGACTTTGTGATATTATCGAAAAATATGATAAAGTTAAACGTAGTTCTATGAACCGCTGGTTATCTAGTTGGCACATCGACTTTTCAGACCATGATAACGACATTTTTAAGCTTACACAAGTGCACATTGGCTTAATGCCAAATACTGAACCCAAGTCGGTAGTTCTCCAGACACAGCTGAGGACTATGTTTGTCAATAGCATTTGCTTGTGACCCTGGGAAAACAACCCATGCCAATGCATTCATCTACCCATAACCACCTATTACAATATAAAGTGGGCTTGAAAAGGGCCCCTGAAAGTGAAAGAAATTGTACCAAGGCGTACGAAAACTGATACTGTATCGGGTCCATCTAGCTTCTTCTGGGGTCCACGTCGAAACAAGTATATTTTGTTTGTGCAGTACAGTAATGAGAAGGGAGATAAAACAGCTACATATGGCAACTCCACTGGCTTGCACTAGTAATTTTGCCTTTGGGTTTCATTAAAAACCTTAGGGTACCAACTTCGAGCCCTCTAGTGCTGAGGGCCTGGGCATAAAGTTCGTGAGTGCTGATAGTCTGCACACTAATAACTTCCTCAGAAGACCCATTTACTTACAGCAATTGCAACGCACCTAGTTTTTGCTAAGTAAAACAGTAGGCTGCATGACAGTACATACTGTAGTCTGATATTATTATTATTATTCTCTGGATATCAACAAGCTACTGTAGATTGATTTAGCCTAAATTCAACGACATGCATTAAATATAGATTGCAACAACGTTTTATACAGGCTAGTGCTTGAACTTGAAAGTCTACCAAGCTAATGATTCGTGCTTAAGCGTACAAATGTCCAATACCTTTCCCATGAACGAACCAAGACCGGACTGCAGCAATGCAAGAAAACCTTCACACTCATTTTTATCGTAGAGTTGCTCTCCATGAATTGCTATGGGGCGTCGTTCGTAAAAATATTATATCTTACAGATTTAGCACAAAAACTGCTATCTCTGTACATATTTAGCTATCTCTGCGCGCATTTAGCTATCTCTGCGCAGAGATAGCTATGTCTGCGCGCATTTAGCTATCTCTGCGCAGAGATAGTTATCTCTGCGCGCACTTAGCTATCTCTGCGCGCACTTAGCTATCTCTGCGCGCATTTAGCTATCTCTGCGCGCATTTAGCTATCTCTGCACGCATTTAGCTATATCTGTGATAATGCTACTAAAGTGATGTGTGTTGCCAATGTTATTTTCGGGTAAGAACGCCTAACCGAGCAGTTCCTTTCGATGTGCTTTTTCTATGACAGCGTTATTCTCTTTACAAAAGGGTGCTTGTCTCCAAGCGAGCACTTTGCTTTCAACGTGCTCTTTCTGTGAGAGCATTCTCTTTGTGCACCTGAAGGTGCTGAGAGGCGGTGAGCTGCGCCTGGTAAGATCAGTTGGAATGGTCAGACTTGACGAGATCCTCTTTGAAATATTAAGCAAAAAATGGCACTAACACTAAGACCACCACCACAAGTTTACTGTAGCCCATCGTCTGCACAAACCAATGTTATTATCAAACCAGTATAATTTAGACCTGATACCACCTAGCTTTATATGACGCAAGGGAATTCATGCCTTGCAGTAGCCCAGCTTTTGTCTGGATTACTGAAACAGAACACCAAGTTTTTCTTCAGGCAGGATACCATTTTTACTCCGACACGCTTCAGCGCTATATATGCATGCAGATTTAGTTATATATGTGCATGGATAGCTAAATGCGCGCAGAGATATCTATCTCTGCACAGAGATAGCTAAATCCGCACAGAGATAACTATCTCTGCGCAGAGATAGCAAATGCGCGCAGAGATAGCTATCTCTGTGCAGAGATAGCTAAATGCGCGCAGAGATAGCTATCTCTGAGCAGAGATAGCTAAATGCGCGCAGAGATAGCTATCTCTGCGCAGAGATAGCTAAACACGCGCAGAGATAGCTATCTCTGCGCAGAGATAGCTAAATGCGCGCAGAGATAGCTAAATATGCGCAGAGATAGCAGTTTTTGTGCTAAATCTGTCAGATATCAAACTTTTACGAACGGCGCCCCATAAATTGCACTGCTTGCAAATTCAATCTGAGAGTAGCAACCCTAGGCAATGAGACAAACAATTGTTCTCGAATATTTTTAAGCCAATCGCATCACAGAACAGATACATGATAAGGACATCTTTGCCCCGCATGACCTCTTGTTACGGACGCCCGCGAAACACAAAATTGATGATTGACGAAGGAAACTACTGCAGTTATGATTGCAACTGTGCCTTCAAGCCGTGTCGTAGCAAGTTAAGCGTATACATGGAATCAATGCAAATACTAAAATCTACTGTGCTAATATTTAGCTCCACTTCTCAGTTGAAACAATGCAATATATTAACACTACTACGTTGAAAGGAACATATTCCCTTAGCACAGTTGCGCAAGTTTTAGATTAACAACTTGCATCAAAATAGTAACGACTCGACTCACATGTATGAACGCGAAAAGTTTCATCAAATTTTCTTCCCTTTTGGTTTTTAATCTCCAGTAAGCCCGCCGCATGGCTTTTACTCCATAAAATGAAACGTAAAAATTAAGGGATGTGATGGCGGCATACTTACTTCACAGTTTACTCATTCCAGAGAATCAAACGAAAAAATTTAAGGGATGTGATGGCGGCACACCTACTTTACATATGTAAACATTTCGTGTAGTATCCCCATCTTTACCTAAAAAAGTATATATACTGCATATACCAGGATATAATAATAAATCTGATATTGCAATATCAGCAGTGTCAAGAACGTTTCATTGTTCACTTCACGTTTCAGCAGTGGCTTAATTCTCCTAGATTTTGTATCAAAGGCTTCAAACGCTAACTCAGTCGGCACTTGCGCGTGGCCCTCTATAAGTGCACGGGCCTATTTTGATCAAATAGGCTTAAAACGGGCTCTGGTACAGAAACGTTTGGCTTGCACCCTTCATGGTGACCTGCGCACTTGGTCTAGCTGTTGGACTTCTTCCAATCACGAGTGGGTAGTGTTTGCTGTTCGTTACCAACAGAACCATCGCCAGAAGGCCTCCAAATGGGGTCTTTGCGTTTGCACAGGGAGGCTTGACATTATAAAATTGGACAGAAAACCCACTGGTTTATGGTGTTTAACTCAATTTGGGAGGCTTGGATCTTTTTTTGGGAGGGCTAAGCCCACCAAAGTCCCCTGTGGCAACGGGACTGGTTGCCAACAAACGTCTATTTTGAAAACAGTATTACCAAACTATGCCATGGTGTGACATAAGCTTTTTTAATATTCACCAGTAATCAGAACGTCTTAAGTTCGGCGGCTATTGTGTTGAACAACTCTATTCAGTAGGCCTGCAGCCACTGGCAAGTTGTACAACGTACAACTGTTCGCTCCACACCCTTTTAACAAAGGCCCCACCACAATCATATCTAAACATATCGTTTGCCCTTGCGTTAGGTTTACAGAGTAAGGTTCTTGCCTCAAATTCATCAAAATGAAAGCAACACCTTTTCTTGTTAAAATGAATTTTTCTATGACTGCAAACGTTCAGTACGGCGTTGAACAAAGGAGACTTTTACGAAACTCACACTGCCTGTCGGCTGGCTCTGGTTCAATCTACTTGCAGTTCAAGCCGACAATCTGAGCTCAAAGTTACCCATGCGAACACACCAACTGCACTACCCCACTTCAAAAACGTCATTTTCCGATACCATTACTTCATGCAGAAAAACAGCATTTGTACTGAAACTGAGCAACGTTCTTTTTGCAAAGTTCTTCACTTCAACCGCCAAACTTTAAATAAGCCCACTTAATGACTAGGCTACAGCTTATGGCACTTGTTGAAAATATCTCACTGAACATTAAAAATAGCATGAGATGTGCCAAGAACTGTTTTTATGATTTTGGTGAGAGCAATTGGGGCAGGCCAACGCCTGAAATATGCTTCTTTACGTGGCAGTTGAGGTGAACGATATTGCCCAAGGAGCGCTACGGCGATTCACTCAGTGTGGGTAGGTGGGTGAATCGGACACCCAACCTTCCAATCAGAGCAGTGTGAAAGGTTGTTGCCCCCCCAAAAAAAACAGATGGGGCCCTTGAATATCAGCAAGCATTTAGGCAGATGCATGCTTTTTTGAGCCAGTTGCAAATTAGCCCCTTGAGCAGCGCTATGTCAAAACCTAAACAAGCTAAACTAATAATGTACAACTTACGAGAAAATAACTTTGATGAACTGCCAATGCAAAAATAAGCGAAAACGAACTTGTCACTTGTTAGTTGTTATCATCAATAAAGCGAAACAAATATCTCTTCTTGTGATGTAATATGAAATTACTTATGATGTAATTTAACTGTTTGATGTAGTTGCCGTACTTGCATCAACTATAGTATACGGAAGGGGTGTGCAACATGCGGGCCAAATGCACTACAACAAAGTGGATTTTTATGCCGGTCCCTAGTGCTAGACAGCCTGTGTGAAACGAAGGCGCGGCCCGCGGTCTAATCTGTTTCATCGCGTTTGGCCCTTCAGTAATAAAGGTTGCACACCCACAGTATACGACAATATGTGAAACCGGCAGACTCATTAAGTCGACGATCACAGAGCACCTGGTGGTCGCCGTACAGCCTCATCATTTTAATAGCCAGTCTCAATGTAATCAATTTGGTGCTTTCGCCAAAAGCTGATAGGTGGAAGCAGTGCGTAGAACTAACTGCTTCCCAACACTCCTTCTGTCTTCACTTCTAATGGGAACGAATTTATTGGAATCTGACACCATCCACCTTCATCATGACATATGGCAAGTGAGATTAAATCTGAAGAGGCTTTTTAAGATCGAGCAAGCGAGCGTCAAACTTATCGAGATTATCCCCGTTTTTTTCTGGTCAAAAACTTTAAATTATACTGTCTTAACACAGTCTACACAGACATATATATAATAAACTGACACAACAGCCATCTTTCGTTTCAACTTTACATAACCTGCCTTAAGCAGCTTTCACGAAAACGTTTTTAACGTTGAACTAGAAACCTAGTCTCTCCATCTGTACGCAACTACAAAGCGATTGCACAACACTCCACAGCACATTCATTATGACGTAAATTTCTCCGAGAATTTCGAAGCACAAGGGCGAAGTTAAGAGGGGAAGGTCAAGACTTTATTAACAATTGGCCTGGTTCTGACGTAACCACAACTTCACAAAATACTGCTATAGTGTCCGAACGTCCGCAATTCTTTTTCGCAATTAACGAATCATGAATTGAGGGCAAAAACCAGAAGATGAAAAGTCAAGGGTAGAGAGACAGCTCTAACTTACTAATACAATATATATTGTGGGGCCCTACAAATGGTCGGGGTCCCCCCCAACCGGGGGGTACGGGGTTGCCTTGCCACGGTACTGCTTCCAATTGAGAGGCGGGCATTCTACCACTGAGCTATCGCTGCCCCAGCGAAATACTCGTCGCCAATACCTAGGTGTCAGGTGATGTTACGATGCGCCGTTCGGGCGCTACTGAAGGACCAACGATAAGAGAAAAAGGATTAAGCTAGCCTTCACTATTTACCGTGCTTTCATACAAAGCCTTTTTAATCAGATTTTGAGAGGAGGAATATAAACCGCCAACTACCGGAGCCCAAATGTTTGCTAGTCTGCGGTCGAATGTCATCTCTTTCCTTTGTTTAAACTTATGGACTTTTGACTTGGGTGGCGGAAATATATTTTTACCTGGAGAGGAAGGTGTAGGGACTGGGACACAATCCCGCCAAGTAAAGTTGTTAAAAAATCCCTAATTTCAAGACAAACATTTTATCAATTTGTCACTCCACAGCCACATGTCGGGTGTTTTTAGGCTAGCCTACCAGTCTAGGCCTTCTAAACACAAAAAATTATTAGTTAGAACTTTTAAACTCCTTTCAAAAATTATTTTATTCAACTAAGTGCCAACCCCCAGAAGCTGTCTCCCGGGACCCGCCCCCTCCTGTTACGCCACTGATCTCAGAATCAATCTGAAATACCATAGTTTGAAATATGATTTCTCACCATCACTGAACACTCAACATACACCTCAAATCAGGATAAACGTAAGAGAACCTTACGCTTATATTACCTCACAATGGGTTAATGCGGGAATCATGTTATGTAGTTGTTTCACACAAAAACACTCCAGTCATGAATCATGCAAAGCAAATTTCTACCTTTGACAATACCAAACAAACAAACCTGTTGATCTTTTCTATGGTAAGTAAAAACCGTACGCATTTTATCAACAAAAATTAAAGAACTAGTGAACAAAAAATTAGCTGAGCACACCATAACATACCTCCTCTCGGTGCAGATTTTGCACCTTTGCTCTTATCTTAATTCTTTAACAACAATTCTTTTACAACACTGCATCCTTTTTACGCTGCACTTATCCGTAGCCATATTTTGATATTTTACATTCCGTGCTTGCCAATTTCTTTAAAGCACCTTCCTAGGTCTCACACATGTCAATTCCTCACACGAATCCATATTGAAATTATGTTTGATGCAAGCTATAGTAGCAAGTAACCCATATCTAAACCTCAGTGCAAAACTCAAAAAATACAGTTAACAGTCCTCAAACTGCACCAGATTAACCTGTGGATGGACAAGTAGCAACAGTCTGTCTATTTTCATTGCAAGATGAATTTTGAAAACAAAGCAAGAAACCAATGTGCTAAACTATTGAAAATAATAAAAACTAAAATAGAAACGTAGCAATACAGTATTATGCCAAGCTTCACATCTCAAGAAACAGCAATTGCACTTTAACTCCTAATTCAGTGCCGTCGCCAGGATGTCGCAGCAGGGGGCGCAAAACTCACAAGGGGGGGCACATTTTTTAATACAATGTAGGATGTATGCAGCAACCGCCACGAAAAAAGTCGCTTGCAATATGTTAACTTTATTCATATTGAACGCGACCCCAGAAAGTTACACAGATATGAACACCGAACCTGCTGAGCACTGTTATTCGATGTTTTGCAACTTGGGCAAGGGAAGAGACAAGACATAGCATATTTTGTAAACCGTTAAAACTGCTATCTCCTCGTAGATTGTTCTCACTTTTCACCTTTGCCCCTCGACCCCTTTTTCATGTCGCACGAGCTACAGCATATCAGGCGGTTTACTATATAGCAGAAATAATGCAAGTAGACGATACAACGTGGCAACTGAAGCACAAAAGCAGAAAGAATGTCATCCTATGAACCTCTTCGTTTAGAAAAAACTTCGTCAAAGAATGTTTTTGACTCATTTCTGGGATCAACATAGCTCTGTTATTGGTTTTATACCCACAGCCGGATTTAGCTGACGCGATGACCTTAGGCTAATCCAATTGTAAGGTACCATCTCCTACTGTTACTGGGAAAAATAGAAAAGCGCTAGGCTGAAAATGACGATACTGACGCTCTAAATAACAACACGGTCAATAAAAATTTGTAGATCCTTACTGCCAGTGCTCCATAATGACTGCGCTTGTTCTTACTTTTGGCGCAAAAGCGTTCAGCGACACAGAATTTTGTAATGCATGCTTGACTGGCGGGAACACTAATGTAATTTCGACAAGGGAGACAAACAAATTGTCACGGTTAAATTTTTGAAAAAACATGTGGCCTACGTCAACTTTACATCTCTTTTTTCTTCGCTGTGCTCAACAGTAGCACCCAACATACACCATTTCCTAAACACCAAACACACTACACATATAGCCTATGTAGCGGCAGTTAGGACAAGGGCTGTAAAAATCTTGCACACACGAGCAAAACATGTCAAGTAAATCATCCCAAATGGTTGCAACTGCTAGATCACGATTCGATTGTTTGTTACTTTTCCTAACTGCAAAGAATCGAACGCAACGAAACCGCCGTGTGAAGGATGTGAGGTATAAACGTCCCTTAAATTCGACACAAAAATCTGTTTTAAAAAAAAATCTGGCGTTTTCGACACAAAATCTGATTAAATGAATGAAAATTAAAAACATAAACTGTTGACGAATGTTCATTTATCGAACTGATCATACACAGTAAAGGCAATTGACTCTATGCGTAGCACAGTTTGGTGGAGGGCCCCTTGGATCTTGAGGCCCAAAGCTGAAGCCTACATAGCCTATTGGTAAATCCGGCCCTGAGTGTACACAACCTACGTGTGACTACTCAAAAACTAATTTCACAGTACTCTGTGTTTGGTACAACTTTACTGCCCATCATGAAATGAAAACAAGACGCGCTCTTGGTTTACCATAAGCGAAATTTTTTTACATAAAGTGTTCAAGGCCCTTATGTTGGCAATTCCGACGACTGAAACCCTTGTTTACTTGAACAACGAACGCATTGTCACAAACTAGATTCATTCAACAAGCTATTAATACTGCGCATAGAAATTCTACAGCTTCGTGGTAGTTCGGGGGGCAAACATGAAATGGGGGGCACAGAGTTTAAATGGGG
>Ga0210059_1014002_pt1 | contig 11905 bp, 20 predicted proteins | sample Ectturendosymbi2_FD_188042 | JGI IMG/M metagenome (GOLD analysis project Ga0210059, IMG submission 188042) | Ecteinascidia turbinata endosymbiont from Florida, USA - Sample 2 (SPAdes) (version 2) | ecosystem: Host-associated > Tunicates > Ascidians > Unclassified | place: Key West, Florida... | reverse complement strand
GAAAAAGTCAAAATTTATAAGCGCAAGTGGAAAAGGGTTTATCAATGACACAATTAATTCTTTACCATTTGAAATGCACATGCCTGGACATAATTTCACCGGACCTGGCACAAAGCTGAACAAACGACTAAATGAGGATATGACTCCAAAAGCATGGTCAAAACCTGTCAACAGAGTTGATCAAGCAGCTTATCACCATGACATTTGTCATGTTAAAAACAAAGACACAAAAACTCGCAACCAAGTTTGTGATAAAAATATGTTGGCATAGCTTAACGATATTTATAACCCCACACTTCAAGAAAGGATGGAACAAGGTGTTGTTTCTACGATAATCAGAACAAAAAAGCGCTTCGGGATGGGGCAGAAAATGAATGGGAGTAGCAAGAACGTTTCCTGGAGTTCACCATTAGCCACAGAACTACACAAGCCGGTCATTAAAAATTTCCCTAAACGAAAAGTCTTTGTGAACCGAATTGATAAAATCTGGGCTGCTGACCTTGTAGACACGCAGGCATTTTCAAGGTTCAACCGTGAGATTAGGTATCTTGTCACAGTGATTGATGTATTTTCAAAGTTCGGTTGGATGCTCCCGTTGAAAGATAGAACTGGGGTTTCTGTCGCGAACGCACTGAAAGAGATTTTTAAACAGAGAAAATCAGAAAAGCTTTGGACAGACAAAGGCCAAGAATTTTATAATAAACACGTCAATGCGTTGGGCATTGAACTTTACTCTACTGAAAATGAGGAGAAATCAAGTGTTGTTGAGCGTTGGAACCGAACGATGAAAGAAAAATTGTCAAGTATTTCACAGCAAACAATATATACAGATACATTGACATTCTTGACGACTTTGTTGATAAATACAATAACACAAGGCATACATCAAGAAAAATGACACCTGTTGAGGCAAGCAAAAAGACAAACGAAGTGACAGTTTACATAAATTTGTATCCAGAATTTGAAAGACGGCCAATAGGAGCTAAATTCACAATTGGAGACAAAGTTAGAATTTTCAAGAAGAAAGGGCTCGTTGAGAAAGGATGCACCCCAAGCTGGAAAGAAGAAGTCTTCACCGTTTCAAAAATTCAAAGAACCAACCCAGTTACTTATAAAATAAATGATTACAATGGTGAAGAAATTCAAGGAACTTTCTATGAACAAGAGCTTCGAAGAAAAACTCAAGAAGTTTTCAGAATGGAGAAAGTTGTGAAGAAAGGTGATGTTCGCAGTCTGGTTAAATGGAAAGGGTATCCAGCAAGTTTCAACTCTTGGATTGACAACAAAGAACTTATTAAACTTTAATATAAATGCCAAAAGATCTTGGAATAAAAAGCTCAACAGTCTCTGCGTTTCTGAACGAAAAACTCACACCAGAGCAAGTTAAAGAATTGCAAAAAATTATGAACATTGATCCAAAACAGTATAGAAAAGTTTTTGTTTATCGTGGTTAGCGCTGCAATTTGGTCTGGGTCTAAATCACGTGCTGCAATTTGGACTGGGTCTAAATCAATTTTGAACTGGGTCTGAAACACGTGCTGCAATTTGGACTGGGTCTAAAACATGCGCTGCAATTTGGACTGGGTCTAAAATGTGAACATACAATAAATGAGTTTCTTAAAAATCAAAGACCCATCAAAACGTGACAAACTTGTCGCTGAATATATCAAAACCAAAAACAAAATTCAAGATGATTTTTGCTCAGAACGACTGGGTGGACAATCACCTTACGAAGATTTTGGAAAAATCTTCAAACTAATAACTGAACAACAACCAAATTCATCTGAAGAAATTGTTTCAAAGTTTGCCCCACTCTAAGAAGCGCTAGCATTGCCTTGGGAGCCTGAAGCCTTGCCAGACGCTGCCGCTGTGGCTGAACCTCTTCTTCCAACTGATATAGGGCAAATTGCAAGAAAATATTTGACTGATTCATATGGAATGGCAGGTGATAAAACTTTTGGACTTAATAACAGAGGTGGTGAATTTTTTCTTGGGAATACTAGTGTTGATTTTGATGGAGATGATTTAATAATTGATGGAAATAAATAAAAGGGAACGAAAGGACCTTGGGATTTGATAACAATGAAAAAACCAGTGCTTGGTTTAGCAACAGAAGAAGACATGAGAAATTATGAAGAAATAATGCTTAATTCTGAAGCAATGAGAAACAGGAAAATTCCACAAAAACCAGCTGCAAACAAAGGATATAAATGGCAAAATATCATAAGACCAATGTGGAATAAATATGAGAAAAAAACAAAAGAAAAAGCGAAACGTCAACAGAAAAAAAACAAGCCCAAGGCTTTCTCCCAAGCGATCCAAACGCCTTGTGTGAACGGTTGGACCTTTTAATGGCTTCAAAACAAGCAGGAAACACAAGTCTTCGTAATGAAATCGTTAGCATTTGTGAGGAACTGTTGAGACAAAAAATTTTGTCTCGTGATGCTTACAAAAACTTAATGCTTACATTAAATAAAGATGCTAATTATTAAACGTGGATATCAAAGAAAGTATCAAGTCGGTAGCTCTGGGATTTTTTCAAAGCTCAAAGACCTTTTGTCAAGATTCATTAGGAAAAAGCAAGCTGTTGACACAGCTTTAAACATCGCGTGAAGGGCCGGACAAAAAGCTATTGACTTTTCGAGTTCAAAGTTGACCCCAAAATCACAACAAATTTTATCAAAACTTGTGTCTTCAACACCTCAAGGGTCTCAACAAGTGGCAACACCTAATTTAAACAACTTTACAGCTGGTTCGGGGCAGCGCACAATCAAATTCAAGACCTTGTAAGACGATTGAATAAATAATACATATTATAAATGGACATTCTTAACATTACTGAAAAACCACAAATTGATGAAACCATTGAAGAATACGAATATCACAGTTACGAGCCAACTGCTGGCACTAATCTCAACAACCCAGGCGAAATTAGAATAAATATTGAAACGCAGGACTTGTTCACACACCCAGCTGAGTCGTATCTTGTTTTTGACAGGAAGTTGGTAAAAGCGGCTGATGATGCTGAATATGCTAATGCGGACGTAATCACGCTTACAAACAATGCAATGATGCATCTTTTCAGCAACATTAAATATCAACTTTCAGGACAAGAAATTGAATCAGTTTTCCACCTGGGACAAGCAACGACGATGCTTGGGGCTGTTGAAATATCCTGATGATTTTCAGAAATCAAAAGGCCTCAACCAGTTGTGGTTTAAAGACGCTGGCACAACAGCACATCTTCAAAATAACACAGGTTTTGCAGCTCGACAAATTTACGTCATTCAAAAGCCTGACCCAAAAAGCACATTTTCATTCAGAGTTCCGCTGAAACACATCTTTGGGTTCTGTGATGACTATGAAAAAGTTGTCTACGGCTTCAAGCATCAACTAATTCTTGTGAGGAAGGGTGATAATGATACGATTTTCAGAGCCGCTGCAGCTGATGCTGGGAAAGTTGTTTTAACAAAATTGTCTTGGTGTGTGCCTCACGTTCTCCCTGCGCTTGAACAAAAACTTGAATTGTACAAAACAATTGAATCAAAGGCAAGCCTCCCAGTTCGTTATCGCATGATTCAATGTGACTCGATCCCTGTTCCACAAACGAGATATTTTATCTGGTGATTGTCGGTAAAGTCAGCCCCGGAGAAACCTCGTTGGATAATTATAGGGTTTCAGACAAACAAATCAGGGAACCAGGAGCACAACCCATCAATTTTTTATCACTGCAATCTCACTAACATGTTTGTGATGTTAAACTCTAGGAGATATCCAGAAATTGATTATGGCGACATGCACTTTTCTGAGCAAACGTTTTCAAGGGTTTATGGAGATGCTGCAGCGTTCCGAACAAAATTTTACCATCTTGAAGACTTGGTTTCAAATCCTAACATCACTCCAGCAGACTATAAGGAATTGTTCCCTATGTTTGTCTTTGATGTGACAAAACAAAACGACAAACTGAAAAACTCTGTGACTGACATTCAGATAAAAGCACAGTTCTCAGCAAACGTAGCAGAAAACACTGAAGTGTTTGCAATTGTGATTAGTGATAAAAGTTTGATTTTCCAGAGTGATGGTAACAAGATGCGTGTAGAATATTAATACTGTGAATACAATGATTAGCAATACTAAGTTAAATAATTTTTTTATCAATGACTAAGTTAAATAATTTTTTTATATTGGCAATACTAAGTTAAATAATTTTTTTATCAATGATTAAGTTAAATAATTTTTTTATATTAGCAATACTAAGTTAAATAATTTTTTATCAATGATTAAGATTTTTTCATTTCATTCATAAAAATAATATCAATTTTTCTGTAACGATGATTAAATATTAACTTAAAAATAAAGTTTTACCATATAATAAAGATGAATCTAGAAAAGTTAAGTATGTTTTGTCTCCAAATGATTGCAAAAAGTAACCACAAAGTGTTAATTCAAGAATGCGAAAGAATGATTTGGTTGCTATTCTAAAAGAGAAACTCCCAAGAATGTCAGAGGAGGGTTTGACAGCGTGGCTTGTAGATGAAGACCCATTTGAAGCAAAGCGATTTTTAAAAGATATGAGACGAAAATTGAGGCTTGCTGATGACAAACGTGTAATTATATGCAGAAATGAAAATAGGATATTATATATTTCCCACAGCATTGAAAGAGTGCTAAGAGATATTGAAAGAGATAAAGATATTGAAAGAGATATAGATTTATCATTTGAAATTGAAGACATTGTTGAAATGATTGAAGGAATCGCCACTCATATTACAGAAGATGAGGCTTCTTACCCGTATTCCTTTTTAGAAATAAGATTTAATGATAGAAAGATTGAGAAGAATTCTTGAGCTTTTTGAAGGTGAGACTACTGAATCACTGGAAGAAAGCGTGACTGTTGAATCACCGAAAGAAAGTCATGATGAGGAAGCAAAAGAACCTGCTACATGTTTTGTTTGTTTAATTAATACCCCAAAAGTAGTTTTCACAAGTTGCTGGCATTGTGTTTGTATTCGTTCTGCAAAAAAATTGAACAAATGTCATAATTGTAGGAAAAAAATTTATCAGAGGAAGGAAATATTTTTAGATTAAAAAATGTGTTATTATATAAATGACAGTTATCAAAATTACAAGACCGGCAATGATTGAAGTGTTGAAAGACAGCACAAGATGCCTGACACAAATGAATAAAAAACAAATGCTTGAAATTATCGACCAAAAGGGCTTGTTGGAACAAGCAAGAAATCTAATCAAAGAAGGAAAGCAGAAAAAAGAAAAAGAGGTCAAACTTGTTGACATTCTCACAGGTGAAGAAACAATTTTTAATAGTCTCGTCAAAGCTTCAAGAAAAACTGGGAAAGGAGTTTTATTTTTGAAATACAACAATGGAAGAACTTGGAATAACAAAAAAATAATAATTGAGTTAATTTTACTTTTATAAACAAAAATGAGTTAGTGAAAATTTTATCATATTATATACAGAATGAAAAGTTTACTTGATGAAAAACAATTAAAGTTTGACGAAAGTGAAAAATCAGCCTTGAAAGGGTTTGCAACACAGCATAGAATCAAACCACCACAAAATATAACCTTTGATCCTAAGACATTCTTAACAATTGTTAAACAGAAAGCTATGGAAAAGTTCAAAACTAGGACTAAGGTTCGACTTGTTTTGATAGCAAGAATGGAACAAATTACCAAGTCTGTGATTGAAATAAAAAATTTTCAGTCAAAATCGAAGATAATACTCAAAGCAACAAATTTAAATGAGTTGTGGAACGAAGTTATGGAGCAAATTTTGGAGAACATTTCAATTTTTCAAATGAAAGGATCTGGTTGGACATTTCACTCAATTGTGAATTTTGAGATTCACACTGTTGGATATAAACCCTTGAGGGGAGGCATTCATGTTCCGCTTCCAAAATTTCAAGCAAGTAAGAAAGCGTTGATCGATATGAAATTTAAAAGTTAGAAGCAGGGAAATGAGGATGTTCAATGCTTAAAATTATGCATTGTAAGGGCGTTTAATCCTGTTAGAGATCATCCTGAAAGGATTACAAGGCAATTGGAAAAACAGGCTGAAACATTAAATTTTGATGGAATAAGTTTTCCAATGAAACTGAAATATATAAAGAAATTTGAACAACAAAATCCTCAAATTTCTGTGAATGTTTTGGGATATGAAGATAAAAAGATATTTCCTTTACGTATTTCAGAGATGGCTGAAAGAGAACAAGATGTAAATCTTTTACTGCTCGAGGATAAACATTTTGTTCTTATCAATGATTTATCAAGGCTTTTGAGCCATCAAATGTCAAATCACAAAGAAAAACGTTTTTTCTGCCTGAGATGTCTTAATTCTTTCACAAAGAAGGAAGTTTTGGACAAGCACAAAGAAAGTTGTGAAAAACATGACTGTGTGAGAATTACAATGCCTGAAAAGGATTCGATTCTCGAGTTTAAAACTTCAAGCATTCAATGCATGTTCCGATTGTGGTTTATGCAAATTTTGAATGCCTGAAGAAACCAATAGAAAGTTGTCAACCAAATTTAGAACAAAGTTATACAGAACATTATCAAAAGCATGAGCCCTCTGGATTCTGCTTTAAATATTGTCTGTGACGGGAAAAAAACTGGAACCAGTTGTGTTTACAAAACAATCTGAGGATGAAAACGTGGCTGAAATATTTTGTAAAAGACTTTGGAACGATATTGAAAAAGTTTGGTCTTCTGAAATTAAACCAATGGTAATGACAGAGGATGATAAAATAGACAATGCAGTGGAATGTTGCATTTGCCAAAAAGATTTTACTGAGAAAGATAAAAAAGTTCGCGATCACTGTCATTTCACCGGAAAATACAGAGACGCTGCTCATCAAAAATGCAACGCACTTTTTAGAAAGCCTAAATTTGTTCCAGTGTTTTTTCATAATTTGAGTGGTTACGATGCTTATTTGTTTGTATAAAATCTTAACTCAATGGGTGGAGGAAACATCGATTGTATTCCAAATACGGAAGAGAAATACATCAGTTTCTCAAAAAGTATTAAAGATGAAGAAGGAAAATTAAAGTATAAACTTCGTTTTTTAGATAGTTTCAAATTTATGGCAAGCAGTCTGGATAAACTTGTAAATAATCTAAAACCTGAACAATTTGAAAGCTTGAAAAAACATTTTGATGTAAACTTGTTAAGAAAAGGAGTTTTTCCATATGATTTGATTAAATCCCTTGAGAAATTAGATGAAACGCAACTCACACCAAAAGAGGCGTTTTATTCAAAATTAAATAATTCCAATACTGCAGACGATGATTTTGAGCACGTCCTTAAGGTGTGGGATAATTTTAAAATCAAAACTTACCGTGAGTATCATGATCTGTATATGAAATTAGATGTTTTATTATTAACAGTTGTCTTTGAAAACTTTCGAAGTGTTTGCTTGAAAAATTATGGGCTCCTTGTTGGTATTTCACTGCTCCACGATTGGCCTGGGATGTATGTTTAAAGAAAACTGATTTAAAGCGTGAATTGCTGAATGATGTTGATATGTTGTTAATGTTTGAAAAAGGAATTCGTGGTGGAGTCTCTATGATTTCAACACGATATACGAAGGCTAACAACAAGTGTATGAATGATCTCAACCTGGAAGAAGAATCGAAATTTATCCAGTATCTTGATGCTAACAATCTTTACGGTTGGGCAATGAGTCAGTCGCTGCCTGTCAGTAATTTCAAGTGGATGACAGAAAGTCATTTGGAAAACTGGCGAGAAATTCCATGTATTCTTGAGGTTGATCTGGAATATCCAAAAGAATTTCATAATCTCCACAATGATTGCCCTCTTGCTCCGGAACGATTTATAGTGAATAATGTGGAAAAGTTGATTCCTAATTTGTGGGATAAGAACAAGTATGTTCTTCATTATCGGAATTTGAAGCAATATACAGAATTGGGTTTGAAAATAAAAAAGATCCACCAAGGAATCAGTTTCACGGAAGCGGCTTGAATGAAGCCCTACATTGAGTTGAACACTCAACTTGGAACAGGAGCTTCCAGCGAGTTTGAGAAAGATTTCTTCAAACTCATGAACAATTCGGTGTTTGGAAAAACTATGGAGAACATCAGGAACCGTGTTGATGTTCGCTTCAGGACGAGTGAGAAATCCGCAGATAAGTTGGCTGCAAAGCCTAATTATGAACGAACGACCGTCTTCAGTGAAGATCTCATTGCAGTGCATATGAGGAAAACGGAACTTGTTTTCAATAAGCCAGTTTATCTTGGGATGTCAATCCTCGGTATCTCAAAAACTCTCATATATGATTTTCATTATAACTACATCAAGAAAAAGCATGGACCAAAAGCGAAATTACTTATGACTGATACGGATTCTTTGATGTATGAAATACATACAGAAGACTTCTTCGAAGATATCGAAGAAGACATCAAAGAAAAGTTTGATACGTCCAACTTTGAGAATTCAAAACTTATGAGACTTAACAAAAAAGTCCCCGGGATGTTTAAGGACGAGGCTGGTGGGAAGATTATATCTGAATTTGTCGGACTGCGCACCAAATCATATGCCTTTGATATGGATGGTGATGAATTCAAAAAATGTAAAGGTGTGAAAAAATATGTTGTAAATAAAGAAATAGCATTAAACGATTATAAAAATTGTTTATTTTCAGGAAGGTTACAGGTGAGACCTATGAATATGATTCGGAGTCATCATCACGAAGTCTTCACAGAGCAAGTCAATAAAATCGCTTTGTCTGCTGATGATGACAAACGAATTGTCCTTCCAGATCGAATAAATGCCCTAGCTCACGGAGGGGCTATATAATAAACAAACAAAGGATCCCAGTACCCTAAGAGCAGGACCCCAGATCTGGACTCTTCAATCCCCAGTACCCTCCTACTATTGCTTGCCGCATTACTTTTATTCATATGAACTACGGCCGCCAATGAGTTCGAGTTATATTTACGAGATGCGTAAAGAATAGGTTTCATCCGGTATATGTCAAGTTGCGTATTCATTCCATAACTATTTGTGACATTATCATCCAGATTGTTACGCATCGTGTCGACTGATTTTCTTGCCTTGGGTTTGTTTTGCTTCAATATACGCCAGTACGGCCGTAAAATCCTATATTTTAAATTACATGTGGACGTCCGCAAAGTTCATTATCGAAGGCCGCAAGCGGCCATACGGCAGCAGGTTGTGCACCGTTGATCTAGGCTATCCATCGTATCCATCAAGTGGTCGCATAAAAAATACTGTTTCAAAATGGGGTTGCAGAACAAAAAAGTGTCAGAATCCCTGTTCTAGTTTGCAATTTTTTTCAGTTTGAGTTTTCGGTTTTTGTGGCTGACGTCATAAATGGGGTAGGTTTAGGCCTTTTTGGCCGAGGTTATCAGGCCCTGGGCCCCAACCGCAAGAGGGAAGTATTTTGTTCAAGTTCTGGTGGAGACTAAGCTAAAATCTGAGTCTTTTGAGCCTTTGATTCCCAAGGTTTGTGGTTCAAAAGTTTGCGGAAAAGAAACTTTTTGATTTCCAGGTATCCATGTCACTATTTGATTAAATCAATGTGCAACTATTAAAATTTTTTGTTTCTAAAAGGTAGTGGCTATAGGTCCGTCTATGGATCTTTGTATTTGAAAAGTTATTCATCGGTCACCTGTAACGTGACAGTAACCCAGGAGGAATGTGTAGTTGAGTGCACTAGGTTTGATATAAATGTACTAAACCCTAAACCTAAACCAAAACTGTAAATCTGAACACAGAGGTTTGGAAACATTTGAAGAAACATGTTTTGCCAATGATTCGTCGTAAGCATTCATCAACACCTACTGGCCTAATGCCGTTGTCTTTTTTCTTTAGTGGAACAAGTCTGCATGCAAGTAGGGTTGATAATTAATCATGTGGAATTGTGTCTGTTGTGAGACTCCTGGCCAGGGTGGCAATTTCATCAGCCAGCTTTTTTGAATGGGGCCATATGATTTCGAACAAATCTTTTCTCTCCAGGTATCCATGTCAATCTGTGTTGGTCCTCCAGACCCCGAAGAGTTTTTAGTATTGGATGCAATTTCATCTTGAGTTATGTTTTCAAAAATGACCCTCTCTGTTTTGGTTTCAGGCTTATCAATAATGGTAGACGCTTTTGGGTGCTTTTCTTTGAGCTTCTTTTTGATGTCTGTAGTGATTCATGCTTTTCGTCAATGTCACTGGCATGATCAACAAATCTAAGGGCCTTTTTCACCTGTCCTTGTAACATTAATCTACAGAAAGCTTTCTGGTCTGATTGTTTTTTGGTTTTGACTGATCTTTTGAGCCTTTTTTGAATGGCTTCACACTCTGAGATCAGTTCTTCCAGCTTTGCGTATTTCCACCATTCTATTCTTTTGTTCAGGTATTTGACGTGTTCTCTGTTTTTTGATTTGAGTGATGGCTTCTGGAGTAGGAGTGGCAGAAATACTTGAAGCATGTGTATTGCCACTGGCTCCCATCTTCTGCTACTGTTAAAGAGTCTTATAAGACGAGTCACTTCTGCAATTAGTGTTTTTCCAACTTTTCCTCTTGGGATTTGCATATAGTTTTTTTTCATCTTATAATTTTTTGATATGCCGAAGCAAGACTTTTTCTGGTTTTTGTTTGAGTCTTTCATCTTGCCCCATGTGATACACGTTTCGGTCTTTGCAGCTATTGCATAACCATTGCAATGCGTTATGTCTGTCATTGTCTTTACAAAATATCTGATATTGTTCACTCGACATTCCAACACATATGCAGTGATACCATTTTGTGCACTCTCTAGTCTCTATCACACAGCAGGGCCTTCTCCTTGTCGAAGACAATTTCCTGTCACAATCCACATTTATTCATCCTGAATGCCTCAGCGGCTCCAGTGGCCTTTCAGACAAGTAGCTTTAGATATTCTACACTATGATAAGCCTACAATATCTCAGAAACTTATCTTATTCAAACAGAATCCATAGCCACATAATGGTTTAACTTTATGGCACATCATCTGACAGCCAGGGCTGTAGAGCTGTTGTAAAAATTACACTGCTCTGGTTGTGGAGCTCTTGGTTTTCATTGAGTGTGGCTCCACTCGCTCTCTTATTTCATGGCTCCAGCTCTGGCTTCTTTTCATTTTCACGGTCAATTTTTAGCTGAGCACCACAACGGAAAATTTCGTTAAAAAAACAACTAGGCTACTCATTGTCACGCACTGACAAGGAATATATACACCAAACCCGTCGGAAATGAGTATTTAGGAAGTTATGCACAATTAAAATTTCCCCTTCTACAAAGCACTTTCACCTACCATGCACAGCCACAACATGGCGGCGGTAACTCTCTCTCAATATAAATCGAAAAAAGACAGCACATGACAACAGCTGAGTCACTGCGTACGCATTTGCGTGAGTTCATTTTTTCGTCTGCGCGAAAGATGTGTCATTTTTTCGTATGCGCGTAAGATGGGACACCGAATTGAGCTTGAATAACTTGTTTTTATCGTCCAAGTACAGCAAGATGCGTGTCGGGTTTGGACTGCCTCTACCGACACCGAATAAAGCTTGAGCTACGTCTATTGCTGACAACGAGTAGGCCTATCAAACACTTACGACTACGCTTCTGCCTAGCTTGGTTTCTGCATTTAGCAACTGCCACGGTCACAAAAAGTCGGTCTTCAAACACTTACAACTGCGCTTCTGCGTAGCTTGGTTTCTCCATTCAGCAACTGCTAAGGTTACAAAAAGTCGGTCTTGGCCACCACACGTTTCTGCCCAGGATTTTTTTCGCTGACAATTTGAGTGTCATCACTGCAGCTTACCGCTAAGGTCAGAAAATGTCGGCCGTAGAAAGGTCCATAGGAATATACCCTTTTCGGAGGGAAGGGCGTTATATCTA
>Ga0210059_1014001_pt1 | contig 11906 bp, 5 predicted proteins | sample Ectturendosymbi2_FD_188042 | JGI IMG/M metagenome (GOLD analysis project Ga0210059, IMG submission 188042) | Ecteinascidia turbinata endosymbiont from Florida, USA - Sample 2 (SPAdes) (version 2) | ecosystem: Host-associated > Tunicates > Ascidians > Unclassified | place: Key West, Florida... | reverse complement strand
GTGGATTTTCACCTGTAGCCTATAAGAGCTTACTTGTAACATGTTCATTTGGCCATCTAAGGAAAAAGATAGCAACACATGTGCGTTCAGCAGAGCTGAAGCTTGGCAGCGTTCGACCGCAAAAATGTTGTGTCAATGAAATCATTTGAGATAGTATGCCCAAGCGCGTTTTTCAACCGCGTTGCGCAATATGTGCACTTGCACACCGGTGGGATGCACGCATTTTTTCATTTTACTTGTTTACTGATATCGTTTGCAAAGTATCTGTTTTAATCAAATTATCAGCGTTCTCTGATAGTTTGAATTGTGGCAGTTTAGTCAAGTATTTCTTTCTTGCAAAAATAAAAGACTAACCCCTGTTTGATCATATTTTGCAAAAGTGAGAGATGAACGTGCATGCAGGCCTGCATAGTTTTAAAATAAGTTTGCGTATTCTTAAAAAGTGCAAGTAGGGTTTATGAACTTATCTGAAAAAAATAATCACTTTAAGTAACCAATACAGCTGAAGGTCGGAGTCGATCCGGAGTCGGAGTCGGATAATCGAAATGACCCGGAGTCGGAGTTGGAGTCGGATGATGAGACTTCCGACTCCACAGCCCTGTTTATAATTAGTGGCGTTTCCAGTCACTCCAGCAGTCCTAATCTTATCAAACTCGTAATTTTCAGTTGTCCTTATTGTACATAGAAAACATTAACTTCGGTTAAAAAACCCAAACCCTAAAGCGTAAACACGAACACAAAAGAATTAAACCGGTCCCATCAAAAGTATGGCGCATAACCACTGCCACCAAAGTTGCAAAGGCGAGAGTCGAACCCTTCAAACGCCAACCCTACAGTAGACAGTTCATCAGGTTAGCCTACTGGTGCAGATAAACGAAGGGCTGTGTTTTCGCAACCCGAGATCGGCGACCAGATTTGAATCCAATGCAACCAATATCGCCAGAGTAGTAGTAAAAACATTGTTAAACGTAATTATAAAATTCAATATCCAAGAAAATCAGGTAGTAAAAACAGTGAAGATCATATTTCCTCCGTTTTTTCTTTAAGAGTTCATCGCCAAACTAACAAAAACGCTTTGCGACAGGTGGACATACCGCCATGTTTCTTGTAGCCAATTGTTTGGTTTCTTTCCTTTAGGGCTGTGCCGAAGACAGCCCCGAAATCGCCAAATTCGTCGGCAAGTGTGCTGAAAACGTCATCGCATAAGCGGAGTCGTTGGAACAGAGCGAAACATTGGTTTTGTTGGATTCCTAGGAAACGTTGAGCCAAAATGGTGTCGGGAGTACCGAAAACGATTGTGTTGTGAAATTTCGTAACTACACCCAAACTTAAGGCGAGTTTGGCCGTTTGGCGGAATCTTTTGCCTTACATTTTTCAGGGAGGGCTGCAGCCCGTCTAGACGAGCCGCCCCTGGTTAAGAGAAAGCTTGTTGGATCTTAGCCAGTGGTCAATTTTACATAGTTCAAGGTTAGCAGTTGTCTGAAGAACATTAGAACAGGAATTTGACATATGGAGATTAATATCATCAGCAAATAAAGTAGTATGAAAAGAGGATGCTTTTGTGATATTGTTAATGTAAATAAGGAAAAGCAAAGGTGAAATAACACTACCCTGGGGGACCCCACAAGATATCCCTTATCTTAGTGCACTGCATTCTATTGTGCAGAGAATTTGAGAATAGTTTATGAGAAACACCTCTGATACCATAGTGATAAAGTTTATCAAGTAAAATTTCATGGTCACAGCAGTCAAATGCTTTTGATAGGTCTAGAAATAGGGAACATGTTATTAATTTATTATCAAAGTTTCTGAGTAGTTCATCATAAATAGTTGAAATGGCTAGCTCTGTTGAGTGATTTTCTCTAAAACCATATTGTCTTTTGTCAATTAGATTGTGTTCTGTCAAATAAAAGTACACTCTGTGATAAAGAACTTTTTCAAACAACTTTGATAATACTGGAAGAACAGAGATTGGTGTATATTCAGATGAGGAACTTGGGCTATGAACTTTAGGAATTGGAGTGATGTGGGTAATTTTCCACGAGTCCGGGAATTCACCAGCAGAAAAATAGCCCTTGTATTGAAACTGAGCAAAGTTCTCTTTGCAGAGTTCTTCACTTCAACCGCCAAAATTTAATGTTGATAAGCCCACCTAATGAATATAAGGCGACAACTTACGGCACGTATTGAAAATATCCCATTTAACATAAAAATAGCATGAGGTTTGCCAAGAAATGTTTTTTTATAACCTTGGCGGCGGCAGCTAGCGGCATGCCTGAAATATGCTTCTTTCCGGGGAAGTAAAGGCGAAGGATTTTACCCAAGGGGTGCTACGGCGATTCACCTAGTGCCGGCGAATCGGACACGTAACCTTCCAATTGTGAGGCGAACACTCTACTACTGAGCTATCTCCGCCCTAACAAAATCTTTGTCGCTAATGCCTAGGTGTCAGGTGATGTTATGATGTGCTGTTGGGGCGTTACTGAGCAACCAACGATACGATAAAAAGGATTAGCCTAAGCTAGCCTTGACTATTTAGCGTGATTTCACGCAAACTTTTTTATTAGATTTTGAGAGGAGGGGCAATATAAACCGCCAACAACCGGAGCCCTAATGTTTGCTAATCCGCGGTCGAATGTCATCTCGTTCCCTTGTTCAAAGGGCTTTTGACTGAGATGGCGGAAATGACTTTGTCTGGCGAGGAAGATGGAGGGACTGGGACACAATTGCTCCCTCCAGTGAGTGTGTTAAAAAGCCCTAATTTTAAGAATAAAACAAACGTTAGGGTACTTTAGCACATTGGACTAGATCCAGACTTTTGAAGGAACATTTCATCAATTTGCTTGCTCCGCACAGCCACATGTCGTGTTTTTTTAGGCTAGCCTACCAATCTAAGTCTTCTAAACACAAAAATTGAAAAAATTTAGAACTTTTGAAACTTAAAACTTTATTTAAAAATAGGAACGAAAAGCTAGAGCTGTTGAACTCCTTTCAAAAATTAATTTTTTCAGCAAAGTGCCGCCCGCGGCCCCCAGGGCCCCCTTGCTACGCCACTGATTGCGTGGTCCGTCAGAAAAGGTTTTAATCAGTCGATTCGTAGAACGAGAGCAGAAAACGAGATTGCAGTGTCTAGCCAGCGCGATGCCGAAACCTGCAATGCCATCAGGACATCAGGAGTTATGAAATGCGCAAAGCTTCTGAGAAGAAAAAGCACAAGGATCTGGCGGTGTTAGCTAAAACGCCGCGACTGAATCGCTTTTTCTAGCAAAACTTTCAAGCATGCAGCAACGTTAACATGAAAATGAAGGTGAAAATCAAGACATTAGCTTGGAAACAAGTTTCACACTCAGCCTGGCTGGCCATATTGACATGTTCTTTTTCCGGTGTTTTTTTTTGTAATCTCTGGTTTCTGCTTATTGTTTGGGTGAATGTTGTTTCTTGCCGAGCCACTGTCTAGTCTGTGAAATATTTTTTCTTAGTAAAAATAAACCCTAGTATCCATATCATAAATTCTCTTCTCGCAGCTAACTGTATGAAAATTTGAGTAAGCACATTCTCGACTACCGGAAAAAACAAATGGGAACCTTGCAAATCAGCGAAAACATGAATTTGACAAAAGATGACGTCATGAATTACGTCATAGGGGTCCTCCACTAAAAATTGCCCCCCCCACCCTTTAATCCGGCTCTGATCAGAGCGCCAACTGAACACAGTCATCCACCAAACCCTGCACGCGTTGCAGTTGCGAAATCAAAAGCCAGAATGCGAGATCGAGCAGTCAGCTCAAAAGAATATACGTCAAACATTATTCAGAGCGAAACACATGCTATGCCCTTGGTGACTGCTGGCGTTGTTCCTAAAAAAACATCCTTGCAGCGGATGGTGGAACGTAAGCGCGCATGTCCGGAAGGTAACGGTCTAATCTAATCGATGAACTCCGCGTGACACCGAGGGGAGAAGCCTTCGTTCACCAGGAAGATGATCAGAACGGGTTTTAAATGTTTGCATCTCATAAGAATCTGGATATACTGAACAGCTGCGCGTATTGGTTTTATAACCGTGCATTTGATGTTGCCCCACTTGGTTATCAGTTGCACACGATACACGCATTGGTCAATCAAAATCGCACTGTTCCTTTCACGGCCCACTTAGAGATACGGCCGGATATGTCACATTTTCCCGCCTGTTATTAACAGGCCGATGGTCAGCCTGCTAGGTTTGACTTAGTGCGGGTGTGGGGCGTGTTTATAAGTGGTTAGTTCCGTGAGTTTTGAGTTTATATATTTAAAACTTGGCGTTAGTTCATCCATTCAGCCACTGTATTTGTAAAACAATCTTACTGTGGCATGTACATACTGAAGCATGTGCTATTTAGCACCAGAGCCGTAGGCCTGCTAAGCTATTATACTGTAGGAGACTCAAGCCTGACATGTCTGCAAGTTTTAGTTGTCAGTGATATGCACGTCGGCTTTGTCAGCCAAGTTTTCATCAAGTTTTGCGCAGGCTTAAAAGCTAATGTTGCCAGTTCGTTTCTCCTGAAAACTACAGATTAGCTTTAGTCTTTTGATGTGGTTGAAAACATTTGGCAGTTATTGTAGGGGTGGCAGTGTAGTCAACAGGTGCTTGGGTTTGTAGGGTTAGCTTAAGATGAGAGCAGAGTTATTCATAACACAACTAATGGCTAGATTCTGTTTTGGGGTAGACGTTAGACGTTAAAACAACTTTCAAATGTAGTGATCCAGCATGAGGCTGCTGGATTGTGGCCTGCATGAACAAGCTACAAGCCGCTAAACAGGGTTACTTAGGACAGGTTACTTGAGAGAAATAGGTGTCAACCTGGTTTGCTATATTTTTAAACAAAATGATTGCTGACTATTGATATATGGTTGGTAGATTTGGAATATGACTAAGTAATGATATATATACAGCATAAAACAAAACTAAAACTTTAAATCACGAAACATATATTACAACTATTTAGTTAAAGAATGTATAAATTTAATTTTCTGAAGTGCAGAAAAAAGTTATTTAGCACAGTAAGTTCAGAAAAAAGTTTTTAGCGCAGTATCATATGATTGACTTTTCTGAGTTGGCTAGTTTTAATTTCAGCATGCCTATGTCAACTTTACATATTTTAGAGAACAAGACTAATATATCTTTCACAACTTTTGTGAAAATGATTTGATAACAATCTTAGGTTACCAGGGTAACATGGGACATAAACAAAATTTTGATGTAACTACCTATATCAGGTTTTCTTTCTGTATATGATTAATTTTTCTTCCATAATTTAGTATTTGATTTCTAACTTTGAGCTTAGTGAAAAGTGTAAATATACATCATTGAAATTAAAATCCTGTTTGTGTGTGTTTCAGTTTACCCTGGTAACGTAGGATTTGTTTCATCTGATAAATACATTTTTTGTGCAAAACGTCACTAATACTTAAATTTTTAAAAATGGTTATGTCCCATTAGCCACGATTATGGGTATTATAAATATTTGGGAAAAAATACAAAAATGTTTGCATCTCAAGCTACCCTGTGAGACCAGGGTAATTTGGGACACCAGCAATTTTTTGAAAAAAGAGACTATTAACTTTCAAATATGAAAAAAACTTTGCGTTTCTGGAAACTTTACTTGCTTACAAGTCCTTTCATTGTTAGAATGTTTCAAAATAATCTATGGTACTTTGAAAACATAAAAAACACTTTTAAAATTCTTCTAAGTAACACCATTCGACAATGTGCAACAGTAACTGAGAAATTGTGTAATGTAAGTGCATATTTGAAATGCTAAGCAATAAGCATATTGACTTGGTTAGTCCCACAGGCAAAACAGCACCATTGAAAAATAAATGGTAGATGCAGTAAACATGTTTTGCAGGCAAGGTAATGGAAGTTTGGTTTTGTGCTCTTAATGAAAAAAAAATTGCTGCATGTCTGATATAATCGTAACACAGCAGTCATGACTCCTCAGATGATGTGAGAATTATTTTTATATAGCCTACAGCTCTGTTTTGCTGTTAATGAATAAATGGTGTGGATGTTACAATGATAACCTACCAGTAAAAATTATTGCAGTGTCATTTCTGGTTTAATGGTGATGCTTGCACATCATGAAAGAATAACTGCAATGTGAATTGTTAATATGTAACAGTTGGTACTACACATACTGCATGCTTTTACAGCTGTATGTGGTAAAATGGTTAATAAGCCTTTGGTTCATGGTTGCAACTCTGGATATAACAAGAAACATCAACAAGTGCTTGGGTTTTCTTTTCAACAAACCTAATTTATTAAAAAAGTGGATCAAGTGTGACAACCGATCTGAAAGGAAGCCAATCAAAAATTCCATAGTATGCATAAAACATTTTAAGGATGATTTTATTTTAAAATGGTAAAAGAAGGAAATGCAACCAGTTCAACAACTCACACAGAAAAAGCATCAAGACAACCTTCAGCATTGGCTACTGCGAGCTTGTCAAGAAAGACTCTTAGCAGAGAATTTATCAGACTGATAAAAATGAAAGTTTTGAAGTTGGGGATTTAATCAAGTCATTTCATGATTTGAGTTTTTGGAACTCATTGTCTGGCTGCTTGTCTGCAAGAAAACAAGTGGATGGATAATATTTTGCAATGTTGTTTTTAATGAAGAGACAGGATTTTCGTCAATGCAAAAAGCCATAAAAATCGATGAACATTTGCATGTACCACTTTAGTTTTGCAGTTATGCAGTTACCTCGTCCCACTTTCAATCTTTCATCATGTTTTTTCATGTTAGAAGTGCAAAAATAACGCAGTACAGCATGTGAGAAAATTTTTTTCATTCAGAAGTGCACGCCCAACTAAAACAAAAGAGTTTTATGAACACTGCAGTCAGCTGTTTAAAATATTATGAAGCTAAATGATTTATATTAACATTTTGGCATAACTTAAAACAAATCTGGGCACACTGGTAGCAAAACGTTTGCACTATTCCACAGAGGTATTTTGCTTGACGAAGGTTGTTTGCAAAAGTGTCTGTATTTGACTTAGAAATTGCTCATAAAGTAGTTAGATATATATAAATAGCATGGTTTACATTTTCCCAGAACCTTTACACATTCTAGCTTTAGATTATTTTTCAGACTATGCATGATGAAACAAAAGCATGGCAAAGCTTTAAAAAAGTCCCGTAAACTGCTAGTATCATTACAACTGCTGTTACAATCATGAAACAAATGTGTGTGATCGAGTTTACCTGCATTTTGAAACAAACCAAATCGGCCTGTTAATGATGGCCTGCAAAATGTGACATATCCGGCCGTATCTTAAGTAGGCCGTGTTCCTCTTGTATACGCTGTAACCAAAAACAAATCTGAGGCTGTGTATAATCGTATTTTTCGCTTGTTGGAAAAGCAGCGACCAGGAATAGACCCAGACACGGTAACAATAGACTTTGAAATGGCAGCATACAAAGCTCTTTGTTCCAGCTTCCCTCGAGCAGAAATTCTGGGCTGCCTTTTTCATTTTGCCCAATGTAACTTCCAGAGAAGTGATTTAAATTACGTATACCATGAGTTCATCAAATTTTATTGAACCCAATACAAGCGTTTTAAATGAAACTACAAAAAACAACCAAGAAGATTAAAACCACTAAAATTGTTTTGAATTTCATCCTTTTGAGGCTGGATGAGTCAAGGCTGCCCTCATCTTGCATTGACACTAGTTGTTTGAAAAATGTGCAATAGTAGGAAATAATTCATCATGTACTTTACCGAAAACATTTCTACTGCAGCAAGTAGCCTACACAATTGATTAAATCTGTGCTAAGAAAAAACGGTTCAAGTTATATTGGCTAAGAGCTGGCACAAGAGCTTAAACATCACCTACCAAGCTACCAGGTCTACCTTAAACGGACCATTTATTAGTTAAGCTTCAAATAATCTGGGAATTCAAGCATAGGCTAAATCAAACCACCTAAAAGACCTGAAATATCTGTAGAAAAAATGAGTATTCATAATACTCAAAAATTGCCATTTGTGCTACGTGATAAGAAGCATGAATGTAGCCTTGCTTATTAACAGTCTTTGCAGCACAACAGCAATAACACAAAATTGCTTTGTAAACTAAGAAAAAAATGTCCTATAAGTCAAAAGATGTAGTGGTGTCCCTGCTATTACAATAGCATGTTCTCCTATTTCTGATGGAAACGTTCACCAAGGTACAACATCACAAGAAATGAGAAATTTGTCTAACCTTTAACTCAGAGACATAAAAAGACTACTTTTTGTTCATCTGTGGCATTTTCATAACATTACCAATATAGCAAATAGTTAAATCTCTGAAAATCATCATTTGGTATAAAAAATTATCATTTGCTATAAAAAGTTGTCATTTGGTATAAGTTGGCTTATTCGCTTTTACCTGATAGGGTCTTTTCAAAACTTTTTGGAAGAAATTTAACCCACAATTTTTTTGGCGTAGACATTGGATTGAAGCTTTTCTTTATTTGCATATTGGATATGGTGGTGGGGTTGCTTTAAAAGTAAAGGTACTTACACATTACAGTTGCTGTTGGAGACCCCTTTGACAACATAGTACTTGAACATTACAACTGCTGTTGGTGGCCACTCTGAAAGCAAGGTACAGTACTTGCACATTGAAGTAGCTGTTGGGGACCCCTTTGAAAGTAAGGTACTTACACATTAAAGTTGCTGTTGGCGCCCCTGAAAGCAAGGTACTTAAACATTACAATTGCTGTTGGGGGCCCCTTTGAAAGTAAGGTACTTACACATTACAATTGCTGTTGGGGCCTCTTTGAAAGCATGGAATTTTACATTATATTTTGCTGCTGGGGCCCCTTTGAAAGCATGGAATTTTACATTATAATTGCTGTTGGGGGCCCTTTTGAAAGCAAGGTACTTACACATTACAATTGCTGTTGGGGGCCCTTTTGAAAGCATGGTGCTACACTACAGTTGCTGTTGGGGGCCCCTTTGCAAGTAGAGTACTTACATATTACAGTTTCTTTAAGGTCCTTCAATGAAGTTTAAAAGCAGAGTAGGCCTACTTAACACTTTTCAGTGGCTGTTGGGGGCCCTTTGAAAGCAGATTACCTTCAAGTTGCTGTTGGCGGCCCTGTGAAAGCTATTTACCTGCACAATACAGTTTCTGTAGGGGGCTCCTTTGAAAGTAGAGTACTTACACATTACAGTTTATTTTAGGGGCCCCTTCAAAGAAGTTTTAAAAGCAAAGTGCTTACACATTTCAGTGGTTGTTGGGGGCCCCTTTGAAAGCAAATTACCTTCAAATTGCAGTTCCTGTTGGGGCCAGTGCTGCCACTTCTGATGTTTTCAGAGAAATTTCTGATGTCTGATGTTTTGGTGACAAATCTGATGTTGACTGGGCTGTTGTTTTTGTTTACCACACTTCCCATAATTTGGGGATAAAAATAAGTTAGATTCATAAACTTTAGAGTTTTTTAATCAATCTCACTACAGTGTCTACCTCACATGTGCTTGTTTTTCGTTACAAACTGAAGAAGCTCTCTTCGCTGCATTAATACGCATGACGCACTTCTCCAAATAATGAGGACACTTTGGTCTGTTTCGGATTCAACACGGTTTATCGTGCTTTGTTAGGTAATAGGCAATGGTAACAGAGGCATTTAGCGTCAGTGAAACTGTAACGTACAAATCTGATGTTGAAACAGGCAACATTCTGATGTTAACGAGACTGAGCCTAGTGGCAACACTGGTTGGGGCCCTTTTGAAAGCAAAGTACCTACACATTACATTTTCTCTACGGGGCCCCTTTGAAAGCAGAGTACTTACTTATGATCTGCTTTGTAGTACATTATATGAGTGAATAATAAATTTTTCATCAAAAGTAAGGAAAATTTACGCTCGTAACGCCTCAAGGGGTCCAAAAAGGGGGGAGGTGAGGCAAGTGCCTCGCTGAGCATGGATATTTTAAAACTGAGTTAGCAGAGTTCTAAATGAACTATAAACTTTGTGAACTTTTAGAATAAGTGTAAAATCTTAGGAAAATACGAACAAACTACACATTTCATCCAAGTAGCTTCTCCTTTTTTCGTGCTTTTCCAATGATTTGGAATGTGGCAAGTGCGCGAGATGAGATTTCGCTACGCAGATTGTCTGCATGGTGGTTTTACGCATTTGCGCACCTTCAGAAGGAGCATTGGTTGCAAAAACTGCATTTTGTTGGCAGCAATGATTCTTTTTCACTCATGTGTCTTTACACATAGTATAAACCAGGGGTGGCAAACTTGTTCAACAGAAGAGTCATCTTCAGAAAGAAAAACACCAGCGAGTCGCAAAACCAGTTTGAAGTATCAATACAAAAATGGTAAAGAACGCAAGTTTTATATTACTGTAATTGATGCACAGCAATTTGTCAGTTTTAAATTTTTATATAATTTTGCAGTCCCCGAAAATCTGGACAGTACGTTGTTAGAGCTGTGCAAATTAATTCTCCCAAGCGTTCATTTTTCAAGGTTGCACGATGGTTTGATTTTACGAACTTTATTACAGAGAAAAAATCACAGCAATATGTTGGCCTACACACGGAAATGGGTTATACACTGATTTTTTAAATACACTGATATTTAAAGTTATACACTGATATTTTAAAAAAGAAATAAACGTTGAATGTGAGTCAACAACCTCCAACCAATTTGAGATATTGCTATTAATCTAAGAGCCACACAAAATATGTCGGCGCCACCGGCAGTTTCCCCACCATTAGCATAATAAACCTACGTGGCTTACCTCTGTCGGCAGTCACTGTCTCACATTTCCTGCCAAATTGTCTGTGTTCAATAGTTACATTCGGCAAAACGCGTACTACCGTGACTTGAAGTGTATCTTCGAAGATTTGTTGCCATGTTATTGTTACGCAACAAAGGCCAATAGTAGAACAATTCGCTGCCGAGTTTTGCAACCTGCCTCTGCAGGCAAAGAAGCGGATTTAGTGGCAAGCTCATAACTGCATGTTACCAAAACAATGAACCCGACTCTTGTGCAGTGTGAGTGCCATATGGGTAAACATACTGTCATTGCAAGAATCAACCCAACTAATCAGAACAAAACTGCTGATTTCACGTTTTCCAGAAATTTTTGCTTCTTAGTCCCAATTTCCAGGGGGGACAAATGCCCATTTTGCCCCCCCCTGTGGACGCCCATGCCTGCAGCTAAGCGTGGTCAATAAGTTTTGTAATACCGGTTACGATTGTGTTTAAACAGTTTAATTCCGTCTTATATTTCAATGAAGTCAGTTAAATTTAGCGGAGTCTCATCAAACAGTAAAAATGAAGTAAGTTTAAAGTAGCTACAAAGGTTTTACGGAATAGGATGAACATAGTAAACAGGACGTAGGGATTATCAAAAATGCAAGCTTTTTTCAAACGCGTTGAAAGACTGGCGTATACGGTTATCAACTACAGACGTGAATTAATTGCTCAAAAATTAGATGACAACGGGATTCACTTCTTATATGCGCGAAAGTTTTGTAGAAGGTCTGTTTCGGATGTCAATGCCTCAGAGCAAAATCGCTGTTCGGCTTCGGTTGAAGGTGCTGCGTTGGTGTGTACATCAGAAGCGTGTAAATGCAGTATAAGCGCAATCGTAATGGCGGCCGCGATGACTTCTTGCTCAAGTGCAATAATAAGCATTGAGAGGTATACTAGCGCTTTTGCAAGAAAGGTTTTTGAGCAAGTGGTGGCATTGATCAGGGGCGCAGCCAGGATTTTTCTAAGGGGGGGCTGAAGTTATGGAAGCAAAAGCCTTGTAAAGGAAAAATTGCTTGTGATTAGAATAGTCAAGAAAAGCACTTAATTTGTGGAAAAACAATTGACTGTACTCACCACGAAAACTGGGGGTCCTTCCAACTAACCTGCCATCTTG
>Ga0210059_1014000_pt1 | contig 11906 bp, 4 predicted proteins | sample Ectturendosymbi2_FD_188042 | JGI IMG/M metagenome (GOLD analysis project Ga0210059, IMG submission 188042) | Ecteinascidia turbinata endosymbiont from Florida, USA - Sample 2 (SPAdes) (version 2) | ecosystem: Host-associated > Tunicates > Ascidians > Unclassified | place: Key West, Florida... | reverse complement strand
TGCGGCTCGCCGACCTTTCGTTTGCGGCTCTTCATTTCTACTCCAGTGCCGTACTCCAGTCCTAGTTATGAAAGTTATTGGACTTCATGCGTACAACTCACTCAAATTCACGAAAGAGTAATTAAGTCATTCCGCAAAATTATTCCGTACTGTACCGTATTAACCCCTTGTGTTTGAACAATAATATTGTAATTTAACAGTGTACAATTGTTATTCATAATTAGGTATTGTTACTCACTGATCGTAATATCTTGATTAGTATTCATCAAAGTAAGACGCCATTAATTCTTAACATGTGTTATTCAACGTTGAGTTTAGGTCAGGAGAAGATTTTTAAGAACAGTAGGTGCTAGGTCGGATTATAGGGTGGAAATCATTCATTTGTACATTGTAAGCATTGCAGTAAAGCGTGTAGTAGAAATATTCGTCAGACTTAGAAGTGTTGATTTAATTTACAGTTGTGTGCTATTTCCAGCAGTAACTTGTAGGCTACTAGTTGAAGTCACTTAAATACACTGCGAAACGAAGTGAGATGACATCAGCGAATAGGAAACGAAAATATGAAGAGGAAAACAGAGTGTTTAATGTAGAGTGGGAAGAAGATTTTGCATTTACTGTTCATGAAAATAAACCTTTGTGTCTAATTTGCCATAAGTTGCTTGGTCAAAACAAAGGCAGCAATGTAAAACGCCATCATGAGACGAATCACAAAAACTTTTCAAGCAAGTTTCCACCTAAATCGGAAGAAAGAAAAGGGAAGTTAATTGAGTTAAAATCTGCACTAGCAAGTCAACAGCGAGTTATGAAAGTATTCAGCAAGGAATCTGATGCAACTACTGAAGCTTCTTTTCTTATGTCTTGGAACATTGCGCGTTCTAAACACCCATACTCTGACTGTGAATTCATGAAGAAAAATATAAGTGATGTGGTTGCAGTGTTGGATCCCAACAACAAGAAGCTTCAGCGCTTAATAGCGCAAATGCCATGTTCGCGCCGAACTACACAAAGGCGCATTTCTCAGATTAGTGCAGATATTGCAGTTACAATGCAAAGTGACTTGAAAAGTTCCCTTGCATTAAGTATTGCTCTTGATGAATCAACAGACATTCAAGATAATCCGCAACTAGCCATATTTGTTCGGTATGTTTCATCTGATCTTACTATCAAAGAAGAATTGCTGGACTTGGTGACAATAAGAGAAACAACTCGTGGAGTTGACATTAAAAATGCACTCGATGAAACATTAACAAGATCTCATGTGCCTCTTAATAAACTCGTCAGTGTTGCGACTGATGGTGCACCAGCAATGGTGGGTAAACGTGTCGGATTAGTTGGACTTATGAAGTGCGATCCTAACTTTCCAGAGTTCCTTCCAATACATTGCATCATCCATCGTGAACATCTTGCAGCCAAACACTTTAGGTATGAAGATGTCATAAAAACTGTCCTCGAAATAGTAAATTTCATACGCGTGAATGGGAAAAACCACAGGCAATTCCGTAACTTTGTAGAAGAGTTGGAGATAGAAGATGCACCAAGTGATGTCTCTTTATACTGCGTTGTAAGATGGCTGTCAACAAGTAATTTACTGAGTAGATTTGTTGACTTGTTGCAGCCTATCAATCTTTTTCTCGACGAAAAGAAAAAGTCTTATCCTCATCTAAAAAATAATGAATGGATACAAGACCTGATGTTTCTCACTGATATAATGAAGCATCTACAAACTCTCAATTTAGCACTCCAGGGTACTGAGAAGATTATATCAGATCTTGCTCAAACTGTTTTTAGTTTCCAGAACAAAATTAAAGTTTTTCAAAGAGACATAATGTCAAAAACTTTCAATCATTTTCCCAACCTCAAAATGACATTGAATGCAATTACAGACGTAATAACAGACCATAAGGTGGAAGAATATAAAGATAAATTGCAAGGATTGCTGGAAGAGTTTCAAGTGAGATTTGATGATTTGCCGGAACTTAAGCCATGCTTTACGTGCCTTGTTAATCCATTCGACATCGATGTAATCAATGTTGGCTGTCTAGTTCGTCAACCTTTCGTCACAAACGTATCTGCAGCAGAAATGGAACTGATCGAGTTGCAAGAGGATCTGGCTCTAAAGACTTTTAATAAGTGCCACTCTACAGTGGAGTTCTGGCGAAAGGTAACAGAGTGTAAATATCCAGAACTTAAAAAGACTAGTGCACGGCTGCTTTCCGTTTTTAGCACAACAAATTGCTGTGAATCTTTATTCTTTGTAATGAAATTTGTAAAATCAAAAAATCGTTCAAGCCTAACAAATGAACACTTGAGCGAATTAATTCGCACCGCCTTGACATCATATCGCCCAGATTTTCAAAAGCTAGTTAATAGAATGGAAAACTAGTTGATCTATTAAAGTGTTTCTATTAAACTGTTTTGAGTAACACTTGTTTTGTTCGTTGTAAAACTTGCTTTGTTGTTTTTGTATTAACACTCCAAACAGAATTTGTGGCTCTCTCGTAGTTCTGCATTTCCGCGCACGTGGCTCTTTTATTGAAAACTTTGCCCACCCCTGCCATAGGCCAAGCGCACGAAGAAAATCTTCGAATTCCTTGCAGTGTAAAAACGCCCCAATATCCAGTTCACAAGTGCGTTCACGAAGGTAAGCCAAGGGCGACGAATCGCTCACGCGTCAATCCGATAACAGTGCAGTGTAAAGTGGGTAATTGATCTTTAATTTTAACAACTTTACGCACAACCAACAAGCACATATTTTGTATCATTGTCTTTGGTGTGTCATACAGATTCCATATCTGTTAAAATGTCGAGCAACACTTTTCGGAATCAAGAGATTTTGTACGAAATGTAAAACATGCTTTTCACCCACAGACAGCCTCTGATGCAGACAGATCTCGGCTGATAACCTAACATTGATCTTTAATTTTGACAACTTTACTCACAACCCACGAACACATATTTTATATCACCGTCTTTGGTATTTCATACAGATTCCATATCTGTCAAAATTTCGAGCAACACTTTTCGGAATCTGGAGATTTTGTACGAAATGTAAAACATGTTTTTCACCCGCAGACAGCGCTAAGTCAGACAGATCTCGGCTGACAACCAAACATTGATCTTGAATTTTAACAACTTTACTCACAACCCACGAGCACATATTTTATATCACTGTCTTTGGTATTTCATACAGATGCCATATCTGTCAAAATTTCGAGCAACACTTTTCGGCATCTCGAGATTTTGTACAAAATGTAAAGCATGTTTTTCACCCACAGACAGCCGCTGAGGCAGACAGATCTCGGCTAACAACCTAACATTAATCTTGAATTTTAACAACTTCACGCACAACCTACAAGCATATATTTTATATCACCGTCTTTGGTATTTTATACAGATTCCATATCTGTCAAAATTTCGAGCAACAGTTTTCGGAATCTCGAGATTTTGTACGAAATGTAAAGCATGTTTTTCACCCACAGACAGCCGCTGAGGCAGGGCCGGATTAAGGGGGGCCAACGGGGGCAATTGCCCCGGACCGCTCGCTGCAAGGGGCCCCCCCGCGATGAAATTTATTTGTTTCAAATAAAATACTCGTTTCAAAAATTTTTGTGATTCGGATGCGATACAAGAATACAACTCTATATTATATTCCTATTGTTGTGTTAAGTATCAAGGGCCCCCAACAGCAACCGATTTCTCTACAAGTTTGACTGTCTGCCAGTTTTAATAATCGCTACTGAATAGCCTATAAGTATTTTCGGTTTTGTTCAATGCAAATATATTTGATTTCGCTGGTAACGTCTTCCTAATAATCGTTCTTTTGGTATGGGTATGACCATAGGCGTAGCTAGGGGGGCCAAAGAGGCCATGATCCCCCCCAAAGTTTTAGAAAATATAGTCATTTTGTGCTTTGAGAGGCGTTTTTCCAAACAAAATAGTGTTATTCGCCTAAAATCAAATATTTTGGGCCCCCGAAAATTTTTGGCCCTCCCAAATTTTTGGGCTGACTACGCCACTGGGTATGACTCCTTACTCGTGCATCACGACAATTGCACAAATGTCACGAAAATTTCAATATTTGTGTGCTAAAGCTAGTGGTTGCTGACTGCTGTTTAGTATCAATCAATGTTGCCACTGAGGTAAGTCTCGTTAACATCAGATTGTTGCCTTTTTCAGCATAACCTAACATCAAATTTTTACGCTACAGTTTCATATAAGCTAAATGCTTCTATTAACAAACCTAACAAAGCGCAATTACCCTTGATGAATCCGAAACAGAGCGAAATACCGCCATTGAATGGAGAAGTCCTTTATAATTTACTTAAAATATTGGTCTCAACGCAGCGAATAGAGCTTCTTTAGTTTGAAACGATAACCAAACACACATTAGGGTGAGAGCTTCATGAATTCAATGTGTATGGCATTATATGTGCTGGCGATTTTATAAGCCCGGTCAAGTAATCCAAACACAAGATTTCTTTTTTGGTGGTGTGGAAGAAACTTGTGCAATGCGTGTAGAGGTCAGAATGAGTAAGTTTCTGATACGTTGTTGTTTGTATTCCGGCAGTTTCGTTTGTTTTAATGATTTTAAATTGTCTCCGCCCCTAGAGAATTTTTAGCCTCACCCTGGAAAAAATTGTTGGACATAGTTTAAAAAAATGGGGCCTTTTCAGAATACTCTTCGCCCCCTTGGTGTCCCAAGCTGGTTAGGGGCCTGCATATGCGTGCAACAACTTTTCATTAGGTGTAAGACGAGACGTATGGCAAGCCTACTTCAGTGTCTTGTTTGTCGGGGCACACATCCTTTCCCGTGTTTCCACTTCTGCTCTGATATTTTTTGAACAGTAATAAAGCAGGCTTTCTTTTAATTTTTGTAACTGCAGGTCGTGTATGTTTCCAGCAAAACAGTCTACTATGTAGATCCCTTAGGAAGAGATAATCAAAAAGAAGAAGTTGCTGTTTGCAAATGGAGGTACACATACATGATTAATTGCTGCGATAAAATAATTTAAAAAGATCATGATGTACAAGCTCTTTCAAATTTTGTTTTTTTACAGGAACTTCGTTGATTTTGAAAATAAAATAAAAGGAGCGCATCCCGTAAAGCAATGGGTTTCAGGACATTTGCTTAATCCAAAACAGAAGGATGGTTACAATTGCGGAATCTTTCGTCTTCAGGTGATGAACTATTTATAGTTACACACGAGATTAGAAGAAAATAGGTTAATGAATTTTCTGTTTAACTGTGAAATTGTCGACAGATTGCAAAGGTATTCATTAAAGACCTGCCAACCAACACCCAACAATGCTTCTTTGACAGCAAATTTACTTCACTCCAGCAAGCAAGAAAAGATTTTGCTAAAATCATTTCTTCTATATCCGGTAAGCACGAGTTCTTTGCAGCTAGGCTGCATAGCATCATCAGAGCATTGATTGTTGTGGGAATTGATCTGCAGTGACTGGCCTTATTGCGAACTAATGTGTAAAATACCAAACCATTAACTGAACAGAAATAATATTATAAACAATAATATAAATTACGACTAATAAATACGCAAAGCATGCTTCTCGCGCTCTGCTGTTATTTTGAAAACGGAAATGAATCAACGCCAGTCCCATGACATAAACACTTCTTATTTGTTACAGACGCCGGGCCACAAACCAACAAAAGAGCGTGTGTGATCTCTCAGTTACGCGATACATTTTCCTTGAGAATTTTTATACCTCTGTGTGCGTTGATTGTGCAAAAAATTTCCAGTGTCAACACCAAATAAAATATTTTTGCCAACATCAGTTTCAAGTCCAAAGACGGTGATATAAAATATGTGCTTGTGGGTTGTGCGTAAAGTTGTTAAAATTAAAGATCAATGTTAGGTTGTCAGCCGAGATCTGTCTGCCTCAGAGCATGTCTGCTCGTAATGAGCATGCTTTACATTTTGTACAAAATCTCTTGCTCCCTAAAAGTGTTGCTCGAAATTTTGACAGATGTGGAATCTGTATGAAATACCAAAGACGGTGATATAAAATATGTGTTTGTGGGTTGCGCGTAAAGTTGTGTAAAATTCGGTGTAAAAACGGTTGATTTTCCGTTTTTTGGGCCGTGCTTTATGATGTTGTTTTCTTGTTTTGGAGGTGTGTTTTGCATTTCAATGTGATTTTTTCGTTGGAAAAGGTTTCCAACCTTTCTGACATTGCTTTCCTGTCCATCGCAGCGAAAAATATTGTTTTTTTAGAAATCCTTGGCAATTCGAAATTTTTTTCACGAACCTCGCATCCAGTCGTAAGTGCGGCTGGCGAAAGTGCTGCTAACTTCACCTTGGTTCTCCTGTAACGTGACAGTAACGCATGAGGAGAATGCAGCAGGCTTTGTAGAAACATAGTAAAACACAAAAGGTGTAAACCAAAAACCTAACTTTAATTGTATCCGTAACCCTAGCTAAGGTAACCCTAACTTAATGCTAACCTAACCCTAAGCTAACAGTAACCTAAGCCTCAGCTAAACGTAACTCTAAGCTAACACTAAGCTAACCCTAAGCTAATGCTAACCTAACACTCGCCCCTAAACCTAACCCCTAAAGCAAACGTTTGTAAAGTTTTGAAAAAAGTAAAGAAAAAGTGGTCCCACGACAGTCAGTATTATGATAAAGTAAGGCGCCAAGTGGAGAGGCGCACCCTGCACCATTGACACGTTAGATTTGGAATCTAACCCGCAGGCCGCCAGATTGACGTTAGTTAATTGACAAACTGACCGCTTTGTTCGAACCGCCTCATGCAAGGCGGGATGGTCGAATAAGTTTTGAAACAAGAAGATCCGTGGGTGGTTCTGTAGACCAGAGTGAAGCTAGCTGTCACTTCGCCCAGCCGTCACTTTCGCGAACGCCAACGACTTGGCGAAAAAAACACCAACACATAATCGAGCAGATATGCTAAAAAATACTCAAAAAAACATATTATGGATAAAACATATCACAAACAACTCAGACGTATTATTTGAAACGACTTTTAAGCTACCCTAAACATTTCTGCAGGTTTTGTCAAATATCGAACGCGCTCAAACAACAACGGTTTTCTCATAAACTAAAGGCGTCAGCAAAGATTTGTAAACGAACATCACTTGCTAATATCATCACCTATCCAATAAAACCCTTTTCATCCTCTACACTTTTTATTAAAGTTATCAAAATCATTCATAAACATGACCGACTTTAGCGCTGCGCTACACTTTTCGGCAAGTTTTTTCGAATATCGAATGCGCTCAAACAACAACGGTTTTCTCATAAACTAAAGGCGTCACGCGTCAGCAAAGATTTTTAAACGAACATCACTTGCTGATAGGACCAACTGTACAACAATTTTTTTTAATTCTCCGTTAATATCAAGTTCTTTCTTATCTAGTCCTGGAAAATTATTCAAATATGTGGCTGCATATTTTTCATTCTTGAATGTCGACTGCTTTCATTGGTCTTACGTGTGTTCTTGGAGTGCATAGTGCCAAAAATGATCACTGCTGACCTTGTTGCTGTTCATGGGAATGTTGACAAGTTTGTTTTCACAAAACACCTGAATAAGACCACATGCCAGTCGAGTTTTGCGTGGGTCCTGTTGCATCTTTTTGATCTGCAACGTCGTTCTTGCTTACCCCGACGGTTTACGATTGATAGATTGCACAGTGCTAAGACTCCCGTGATGCTGGTGCTGTTGTCCTCTTGGATGTTATAAGTATTAGACATGTATCGCTTATTGAAGACGCTTATTGAAGTTTGTGGGGTAAAATCTCACGCCAGCCGAAGCTTTTTCTGGTGTTCATTGTTACCTGTGTTAAGTTACTTAACAGCCACGTGTGAAGCAATTTTGTCAGAGAAATAATGAAATCGTAAAATGAAAATCAAGCAGAGAAAACCTACAGTACAGTCCCGTCGCTACGGGGTGGGTTTGGCGGGCTTAGACCCCCAAACAAAGCTCCAAGTCCCCCCAAATTGAAACGTGAAACACTATAAATAAGTGGAATTTTGGTTAATTTTATAATGTCAAGCCCCCGCAAACTGCAAAGCCCCCCTATTGAAAACTTTCTGGCGACGGTTCTGGTAGAGTAATCATAAAAAAATTTGCGTAGTGCGTATATCGGTGACCAGAAAACAAAGTCAGTTTATTTTAAATTGAGGGGACAGTTTCCTTTCGCAAATTAGTCAATCACTTGACTAATTTTTATAATATCCGCTGATATTTGAAATCTCGTAATTATTGCGTAACATTCCGACCTCAATTTGGCGACCTCAAATGCTGCGTCTGGGGTTAGGGTTTCTTACTGATGTTCAATCTTCCACTGAAAAGAAAAATGCTCGTTGCAACACAAGACCACCTGCAGCACTCCGATTAAAAGGGTTTTATTTACAAACACTGGTTTGTCATTCTTATATTGGGTAACAAACAATATTATCGTGTTGTTACTGTACTGATAAGAGTACGTCACGTCACATAAGTTTCAGCCAGGGGCCGCATACAACCTTAATTCGCCCCTGAACCTTTGGCAACGTTTCAAGGGGGATCTTATGTCTCCAGCAATCAGCGCCCGCATTTGGTTTAACTCACAGCTGCGTCACAATGCTTGCGGATAGCCAGGGTTGCGAACTTTTCTACTTAAGGTTATGCACCCAAACTGACTTTGTCCCCGGGTGTAGGAAACCCTAGATACGCCACTGTGCACACATGCTTATCTGCAGCGTGGCTATGCTATTTTAGGTGCCACTGGTGAATAGGCATAGCCAGGGGACCTAGAGAGCCATGTCTCCTCTTAATTTTTAGCATATCTGGTCACTTTATGCTTTGAGAAGCGGCGTCCCAAACAAAAATACTGTTGCTCGCCTAAAGTCAAACATTTTATCCCCCCCAATTTTTGGGCCTTCTACGCCACCGCACTGGTGCCGAAACCTCGTTGTTGATAAATGCATCGTAGTGCATTGAATAGCGCAGAATATGAAACATAGCACTAACAAATGTGCGATTGGGTCGAGTGGCGTGTCCCAAGTGAATAATAATGCTAGATCGTATCTAATGATCTGAAATCGGCATAGATGGGTAGTTGTCAGAAATATTGTACTCAGCGGCGTAGCGAGGCTAAGTGTCGCCCAGGGCCGACCATAAAAGTTCCGCCCCTTCCACCCCTCAAATTAGCTCACAAGGTAAAATGAAAGGAGATCATGTTTTGTGCTTGTTAAAAGATATATAATAAAGCACATTGAATATCAGAATCACACGTTCACAAACCTAAAATAAGTCTTTTTTTCATTCGTTATTATGACTCTTGCTGTAAAACTCGATGTAGGCAAATTTAAGCCAGCAGAAGTAATTGGCTTAACTTTGTCACACAAATGTTTGCAGCTTTTGCGTGTTTTATAAAAATTGGGTGATAGTTTCAAATGAAAATATGCGGAACAATATTCGTTGATTGAGTATTTTTTAAAATTTCTTTTGGTTTAAAGCAGTTTCCATCGTTAATGTGATCAAATGTGCAAAGATTAATCCCTCGGAGAAAGTGTTTAGCTTAATTATTGTTACCAAAGCCAATGCCAAAGGCTGTGTTCATGGTGGTTGGAAAAAGTTTTACAGGAGAGGCCATCAGCGGATTTTTCCAAAATTTTTCCAGGAGGGGCCAAAAGTAGTGAAATTTGTTTTTTCCCATTTGAAACTAAGAAAACAACCTTTTTTGCTCAAATTTTTTAAATCCAGGGGGGACCAAGGTCCCCTTACTCCCCTTCCGACGCCCATGGTTGTGTTTGAATACGCAATGTTCTAACAACAACAATTTGGCGTATGCCTTATTCCTCGTTTTCGATGATAATAACATTTCTGTCTTTTGCAGTGCTAACAGGGAATGTCAATCTTTAAAATAATAATAATAGCAATCGCTTTATATATTTTCACAAACACGCTAGCTGCATTGAGCAGACAGGCAGTGTCGATTCTGGAATGAAAAAAGTGGGGAGGCCACTGCAGGGCCAAGGAAAAAGTAGTGGGGGCAACATAAATATCTATCTTGCCTGGTGATTTTCCATTGTTTTGAAGATGAAGTTGCTATGATTAACCCTATCAAACCCAACATAGGCTTGTGGATATCATTAAAAAGAGGAACTAGCGTTATTAATCACTAGAGACACCTAAATGCCACTGTCGATGCAATCACACACGTGTACTGCTATGTCGAAAATTCTGTGCTAACCATGCAACTTCCACAGCACTGCACATTTAAATCGAAATACCGTTTTCCGTACACAATTGTGCCGGCCTCACATGAGCGAAAGCAGCTTTAGAAAGTGAATACAATTCACATGAAAGCGAAATGGTTCCAACCACGAATTCCATCTTGACACAGAGACATAGCCAACTAGTTTCATCAAAATATTCTTATTACAAAGCACAAAAAAATAATTCATCTTCCAACGGTTTGGTGACTACTGACTAATCTGTTTTTGTGGTAGCTTGTGGACATTTTGTGATTGTGGTGTAACAATAACAATGTTATGCAACTACTATTAGGAGTGTGCAGCGTGGATAGGGTGAGGACTATTCAATGCAGTATGCCAGGGGTTTCTCTGACCTTTCTCTGACCATGTACGCCTTCAGCATTCTGGGAGATGAGCATGTATCCCTTCAGCATTTCAACAAATAAGCATGTATCCCTTCGACATGTTGTCAGGTGAAAATGTTCCCCTAAAATTTCCTATGACAAAATATATTATCATTATCATTCATAGACATATTTAACAATAAGCATATAATTTTTGGTGATAATAGTCAGTAATATGTATATAAATGTTTGGAAATAAATATTATGTAAATATATGATTCTCATCTCCTGCTAACCTCAAACGTACCCCTTTGGATAGGCAAATGTACCCCCTGGGAGTACATGCACCCCAGGTTGGGAACCCCTGCAGTATGCCATGGGTGGGCAAATAGCGGCCCGCGGGCCAAATTTGGCCTGGCACAGCGTTTTCAGTGGCCCGCAGAAGCATTCAGGAAAATCTTCAAATCTGGAAGTTCCTCCAACTTCTCACAGTCACAGTAAATATTAGTGCTGAGGCTACAAACCGAGACTGCATCTACTCTCATTAGAAGGCACGGCCCTCCGCTAAATGCGGCCATCTCAAAGTGGCCCTTGAGCAGCAAAAATAATTGCCCACTCCTGCAGTATGCAGTTCAGCAGCAACGAGGTTTCGGCACCAGTTGCATCTAAGTAGCATACCAGCGCCGCAGATAAGTGTGCATCGGCGTGTACATGACAGCAAGATGTAACCGTAGGCGCAAAACTTATTTTGCAGCATATTCCCAATAAAGTCGTTCATTTATTCTTTACGCTGAATTTTCCTCTGACTGATCCTCAAAAGCTGACTTTTCAACCCTGCGTAGATTTATGACTGTCATACCCGAAACACTCACTAGCTCTGAACCAAAAAAGATTCAGACAAGCAGACAATGAGCAACATAATTCTCACACAGATCTCTTCACAGGCTACGTTAGAATTTTATATCATTATCAACTCGGTGTAACTTAATCCTTGGATTGTAATGTCGACTGTCAAATTCATCAACGGAATCATCTAAACCTATTTTTTCAGTTCGTACCCTTTCAACTGAAAGTAGATCAACCAGTGGCGTATCTATGCAAACTGGCGCCCATGGCAAAATTTAAATGTGCGCCCTTTCTAATTATTTGCATATTAGATGTAGGCACAGTTTTTACGAAAGATAAACCATGAAGAAAACAAATTTTTTAAAACAGAAAATATTTGCGTTTATTTTTGATTTAAATTTTTCAGCAAATAAAATATAAATAACCCGTAAATCCGTAGTGTACAACATACTTCTGTTCTATACTCATTCATTCTTGTTATGTTGAATATCAAAAC
>Ga0210059_1013999_pt1 | contig 11907 bp, 11 predicted proteins | sample Ectturendosymbi2_FD_188042 | JGI IMG/M metagenome (GOLD analysis project Ga0210059, IMG submission 188042) | Ecteinascidia turbinata endosymbiont from Florida, USA - Sample 2 (SPAdes) (version 2) | ecosystem: Host-associated > Tunicates > Ascidians > Unclassified | place: Key West, Florida... | reverse complement strand
GAAACAACAGAGTGGAAAATCGACTTCACGAGTTTTATGGAAACAACAATATATAAAAACCCACCTTCACCATCCGCAGGTTTAGCTTCTGTTGAAGTTTCTGCGCAAAAAACACCGGTTGTAAAAGTAGTGACTCCCACTGCAGCAACGAACCATCATCCAATGAGAATGTGCGACTTGAGGTGTAAGTTACAAACGTATTTATTCGCCGAGTAAACAAATACCTCCTTTCGCTTTTTCATCAAATCGTAGGAACCAATACGACCTCTACCTTGCAGTAATGGCAGAGATGGTGTTGCCACCCCTGGAGATATTTACTCAGATACTTCTCACACATCATATCAAGAACGCAGAAGTATCGATCATGATGAGAGTTTGAACTAACCAGTTTAGTGCTTGTTTGTAAATGGATGAAAGATTGGTACGTTGGATTTTAATATTTAACTTATCCGACAACACAGTAGATGGCATTTTAGACAGAACTCACCATCGGCTGCTTCTTCGTTCTCCTTTGCTGCAAAAAATCAGACAAAATGTCAAAATCAATGTTAGCGATTGAACAGGTTTTGGTTCTTTCACATCTCGTCGCAATACAGCCCCAGCCTTGAGGCGACTTTTTGCCAGCTGGGCTGTGGAGCCGAAGAAAGTTTGGATGGCTGGAGCTGGAGTCTGGAATTTGGGTTCCGGTTCCACAGACATAGTTTGTTGGGCAAACGAGTCGTACAAATAACACAATGGTTTTTAACTTTCAATGGACCAACTCGTTCTGGAGTCGGACCAAGAACTTCTAGACGTTGGAGCCAGAGTCAAAAATTTAGATGCCTGGAGCTGGAGCCAGAAATTTGAGTTCCGGTTCCACAGCCCTGCTTGCCAGAAACACGACCTCAAAACAAATGTTTTCGAAAGTCACTGTAGCGGGAAATGTTTGGGTATTTGTGTATGTCATGAACCTGACGTCACGCGTAAGCAGGGGTCATGACCATACACATTGGCGCGTAAGCAGGGGTCATGACCTAAGTAACCGTTCTTCAACAAAACGAAGTTGGCAATAAGACCAGAATCATCCATTGTGTGGCTTAAAGCGAGGAAAGAACACACACGCACAACACGCTTACGAAACATGTGTGTGTGTGAAGAAATGACTCTTGTACTGTTATGAAAGAAACGAAGAACAACTCTGGTCTGTTCACTCAGGGAAGTCTCCTGTTGGGCCAGTGGTGTTTTTGAAGGCCTTTACTTCGGCGCATTTTCACTAAAACGAGGTTTTCATTTCTCTTCCGCATCCTAACATCTTGGCCGGTAGAACTTATTCTACAGGTTCCGATAATTTCGTAGGAGGTCTGAAAAGTTTATGAGCTACTTCATATTTACAACTCCACAAAACATTTAACCATCCGTATACCCATGAGCTAAACAGAGTGCATTGAGGTAACTGTATGAAACGATGTGAATACCACTTTTAAATACAGCCCTTCCTAGCAACAAACAACCACCTGCGTCATCAGCCGCTTCTCCTTCAGGAGCAGGAGTGGACGCAGCTCCCTCATCAGCACCATCTGCAACAAATGCACAGTAATAACCACCTGCAACAAATGCACAGTCATAACCACCTGCAACAAATGCACAGTCATAACCATCTGCAACAAATGCACAGTCATAACCATCTGCAACAAATGCGCAGTCATAACCATCTGCAACAAATGCGCAGTCATAACCATCTGCAGCAAATGCGCAGTCATAACTATCTGCAACAAATGCGCAGTCATAAACACCTGCAACAAATGCACAGTCATAACCATCTGCAACAAATGCACAGTCATAACCATCTGCAACAAATGTACAGTCATAACCATACGCAACAAACGCACAGTCGTAACCATCTGCAACAAATGCGCAGTCATAACCATCTGCAACAAATGCACAGTCATAAATAACCATCTGCAACAAATACACAGTCATAAATAACCATCTGCAACAAATATACAGTCATAAATAACCATCTGCAACAAATCAATAGTCATAAATAACCATCTGCAACAAATACACACAGAGTCAGAAACATTGAAATAAGAACAGCGCCGCAGTGCTGAAGCTTGTGGTGGACGAGGAGCAAGATACAAGTAACATAACATCCGATGTTGAACACAACTCTACAATAAAGAAAACAATAAGTCCAGGGTTTTTTTAAGGCGTTTTATGGACCCGATTCGGGTCCCTAGAATTTCAAATCCGGTCCCTAGAATCAGAAAAAATTATTATCGGGTCCTAAACTTAGAGAAAATCGGGTCCCTACAAATCCATACCGAATCCCTAACATTTTCCTTAAAAAAAACAACTGAATAAGTCCATAGTTTGTTTCAACAGCATGAAATCATGATAGGCTGCTGAACTTTGACAACAATTTTTATACTTAAAATCTTGACCTTTTTAACCGAGTTGTTTTTCACAAGAACTATATAAAGTGTTCCCTCCACGAAAATTTTACACTTGAGTAAACCTTTGTTTTAATGAGTATGGGATTGTGCAACAATGAAGACGCACAACCAGTGAAGCGTATGGGATTGCGCAACAATGCAGACGCACAACCAGTGAAGCGTTTCTAACGTTAAAGAGATACGCGATATATATATATACCGTATTAAATTTGGAATGTTCGAAGTGCGCGAGAATGAGATTACACTGCGCAAGTAGTCTGTTGGCGCTGCGCAGTTGCGCACCTTAGAGGGAGCACTGGGGGGTGCAAACATTTCCTGCGGAGGTCACATTGAAAACTTTATTGCTACCGGGGCCGCGTGTGTCACACGTCAGCGGCGCATCGCGATGCTGGAGCAAAAAAATGCGGTTTCCAATGAAACGTGTGGAATAAAATCTCGAGGATTCTAATCTACACGATACAATTACTTTAAAATAGACTCGAAATAAATGCTATGTATGTACGTGTGGCTACTCTGCTGGCCGCATGCGGTTGTAGTTTGCCTACCCCTGGCATGAGGCATACCTGAGTCTAGCAGTGACACTCTGCATAGCAGTCTCTAACGTGCGTCAGCTACATTAGCTGTGGACGAAATAACAAAAAAATGAAGTGATGCAAAACAAGCCGATGTTTTCATTCCAAAACGTTGCATGCATCAAACTTCTGTCAGTTTCTTTCCATAAAATTTTTTTAAAGAACTACCAGTTGCTAAGCTGGCCCATCTAATACCGGATGGATGGACATCCAAATCCGATTCATGCACTACTTCTTGAAGTATAATTCAAATTTGCAAATTCAATTCTGAATCCAGCTGCTGTTATCAACGTTGAAGAGTGGTTTGCCCATTATCGTATCTCGTGTGTTTAGTGCCCAGTCATCATGTCTTCCTGTTATATAATCCACAGCGCAAAATGCAGAAGACAACCGGAAATATTGCCAAGCACAGCCGATCCAAAGTCTCTTTTAATACAGGAGCAACAACTGAATCTCAACATCGATGGTTCGTCTATTCCCTTACTGCTATTTAATACATAATTGTACTAAGTGAGCCACTCCACGACGTAATGCAGCACGAATACCTTTGAACCACACATTATTTTTCTGTATCACTGGTTCATCTTAAGTTTTTTCATGAAGATAACTTGCGACTGACTCAATACGTCGTAACAATACTTCACGAGTCAGATGCTCCGCATGTGATAGTTGTATGCCTGTCCACGCGCATACCCTGGTCAGGTTTTTGGGTCTTGCACCAAAGCACTGGGCATGCGAGCCTTGCAGGGCTGCACAACCTCTTTGCTACTGCCAGCTACATTAAGTTAATTTTGATAAATTAAGGCACCAGTGAATCTAGCTTTTTTAATTTTTTGCCTTGCTGCTGTTCTGTTTCCACACACTAAGCCTAGCCTGCTTCCACACGTCTGTTTGGCCGGCTTTCTACTAAGCATCCTAATACAGTAGAAAAAGAGTTTTTATTAATGCACGCCCGCCATAACTTATGTTTTAAATTACATGCGCATTGTGCATGGCCGCAGAAACCTTTATCGAAGACCACATACAGGTTGCGCAGTTCTGCTTTAACTTTTTGCACGTAGTGTGTAGCAGGGGTTGTAATACCGTGGTGGTGCTGCCACAGGAAAGATGATCCTCCAATGGGGGAATCACCACATAAATGACTCGGGCATCGCAACCTTCTGTTTTGCGGTGACGGTGAGGAACGAGCTTCACATGAAACAAGAAATTTGCCTGTGGTCACGTGACGACCTGTTGCACTGTGTGGTTACATCGTGCGAGGAGGCTGTTCATAACTATCCCCCATAGTTCAATTGTTAATAGCATCATGCACAGCATGATGTAATAATGCAGGGAAACATGACGGAATAATACAAGAATGCATGACATAATAATGCAGGGCAGCCGTTGCACAACGAGGTTTAGGGCAAGAGCTCAGTTCTGCTGCGGACAGGAAAGCATCAAATCAAACGAAGGTTTCCCTGAGATAGTGAATCATTCGATGAAAGTACAATCCACAGAAAAATATAACGGTCTTTCTCTGCTATGCTTTGGTTGATTCAAAAAAATGTGCAGGTTTATATTAACATCCATATTTATTTTTCTTTCTCCTGTGCACACTCATTCCAACCTAGTGGTATGATCAGTGGAATAGTGTGAGCTGTGGCATCACCGTTAATATAAACAAACTGTTCAAAACCGATGTTAGTTTGAGTCCGTGCTTACTCACAGTGAAAGCCATGCGTCGATTCACTGCTAAGATTACAATCTGTTCTTCCCAGTGGGGTCATGCAGCAAACTGCAGCGCAGATGTTCCAGCAGAGAAACGGAAGTGACGACTATGAAGAATTAGGATGTGGCACGAGCAAACGATGACGTCATTCCTGAACAGACGTTTTCAGGAATGAAACAGCTGGGGGGAGGTGGCACCAACCACGTGACAGTGGCCGTCATGACTCTGACTGTTGCAGCACTGGTTATGGTCCATGGCTACATGGGTGTTCTGAGCAATCTTTACTGAACGAAGGAAAAACGCGAAAAGCGAAATTAAAGTCAAAAATAATAATTGAAAATAAAAAGAACCCAAAAAACAAAATATGACGAAAAAGATTTGGCAGACATTAACTTGAAACCAGTTCAAGTTTTTTATACGAAAAAATTAGCAGAATACCAGAAAAGATATACAATGTGGTTGATGCGTTTTAAATGAAAAGGTTGCATGCGGCGAACGCAAGGCATGAAAGCAGCATGCATACCATGCATGTGGGGGATGAATGTACCGTCCCAATGGAACGTCACGTCGCCAAACAAGGCGTGGATCTCCTCGTCCGCACTTTGTTTATTCGAAGGGGAGTGAATCGCGTTCTCGATGATCGACTTGGCGAACACGGCTCTGTGACGTAATAATGCTGTGCATCAAGGAATAATGTTTGTTACAAACAACGAGGTCTGCACACAATCTTGAAACAAATAATCTGCAACTCCCAACCGGACGTGACGATGTGGATGACGTCAGCAGCGAACAACCACCACGCCCATTATGACGAAATTGTTTTCTTATTTGTTCTTTGCAACAAATAATCTCCAACAAGGAAAAAGGTCTGGTTGTCAGAAACAAACCATGATGTACCTCAAAGAATCTGGTTGTTCCTCTTTGGCTTTATCAGGATCTGTTGGGCCCATTATTGTCCTCAATTTGTCCACAGCGTCCTCGGCAGACAGGACCAATGCCAAGGTATGCCCGCTTGTCATGTGATCAATAAGTGTTTCGTAATAATCAGCTCCTTCCTGCAAAGCATGAGATGTTGGTCGCAGACCAGTGAGGCGGAAGATGTTGCAGAGCAGCTTAGGTTATTTTTTGAGGAAAACAAAAGCAAAAGAGTAAATACAAAAACTTCTGCTCAACCGTAGTCATTGAAATAAACATGAAGGTTTCAGTCAACCAGACAACAAACTCCCATAAACAAAGTTGACGTCTCCAAAGGCTCCAACGTATATGGCAAGTGCAAAACCGTAACGTAGAGATAGGAATGGACGCGCAAAGCAAAAAAGGTTCGTTAGTGTTTATTTCCATAGCTGCCCACCTTCGACTTGTAGATTTGTTCAGCCAAGTCCCTGGTTAAAGTGCTGTCTTTCTGACAGGAAATCATGAAACCGGCTTCTTGTAATTTCGAAATGATTTTGTCTATAATTTGAGATGAAGAAGTCAGTAAAAGCGAAAAATATAATTTTCTGCTTTCAACGAAGTGATAACTTTTCATGTTACATTTGCACTAATGTTTTGCAAGAACTTGTCAAACTCCAAATATGAAATATAATCTTTCGCAATCAACAAACCAGAAATCTTTCAAAGCATAGTTTTTTGGTAACAATACGACAGACCAGTGAAAATGAAACTAGGTTTGACGTTTAAACCCGAACAACAACATACAAATGCTTCACCGTCGCACCTTTCTCTGACATGGCGTCGGGTTTAATAACAGCCAATGTTTGTTCAACAGCGAAGAACTTTGACAATTCTTTCTCAGCTGTTTCGGGACTGTCGCTACCATGCAGCATGTTCACCTCTGCCTCCTCAACACTGAACTGAGCTCTGTGGAAATATTTTTCAATTATAAACAAATAAAATGCTTCAAGCATCAATGGTGACGTTTGCGACTCACCTTAAACTCTCAGGCTCCTGTTCCACGGCCTCGGACACAACTTTAGGGCCAAGCATCGATCTCCACTGATCTATGGCGTCGTCTCGCACCAGACAAAGGGCCAGGACCGGTCCGCTGGAAATAACGAATATATCTAATTACGTAATCGAGCGCAGGAAATGATCGGTCGATTGTTTTCCTCTCATTCAACCGGAACTACGCGGGACGGTCTGTTCTTCCCTCTAACTACGAAGAAGCCCTGTTTTTCAATGCGCGAAAACTCTAGCGCTTTCCAATTTCTTCTGAACAAATGAACAGCAGAATACAGCACGTAGTTTGACAGCGTTTCACAGAAGTATATGTATGGCACAGCAAAGGATTGAATCGACTTAAAACAATTTGGAGATATGAAGTGGGAGTACTTTTGTAGTGAACAGTAAAGCCACAATTTCACAAAATGTTGTTTTATTCAACTTTTCAACTTTATCCTTAGTCATCTTCAGTAAAAAATAAACAAACCAGCTACATAGAAAAATGACTTCTTTATTGCATTCGACAACATTCATAAAAAACTTGCTTTCAAGGAATTGGTGATCAACTATTTCCTGCTTGTTTGGGTTTCCTGATAGAAAAGTCAAGATTGGGATGAAAAACAACAACTCACTGGAAAGCGGTCCATTCTGGCTCTAAACTGAATGTACAAGCTTCATTTCTCACTACCAAAAGAGAAACATCGTGTATGTACTACTTGGCCGGGGTTATAAAATTATCAGCAAACACATTGCACATTATGATTTACTGAAAATTAAGAATATGCTGATCAAAAAGGCACACCCCAATTCAGTGGCCCCCAACCTTTTCCACACTACGGACCACTAAAACGTATGCGTCATATTCACACACCAGCCTTCAATGTATGTCCAATGTGTGTCCTTAAGTAAATGATGAAATTTGGGCAAGTTAATGCCGCATCACTTCCAAGTTAATGCCGCAGAACTTCCAAATGAATGCAGCATCACTTCCAGCCGTTCTGCAATGTCTTTCGCCGTGGGGCGGTCCTAACTCTAACTTTCATCTGGGTATCTACTTACATTGGATAGACTCGAACATAATAATCGATGAACGCTCCAAAGTATGTAAACCTTTGTCTAAGCAACTATACATATTGGAAAGCATCACCAATCAAAAGAAAGTTCTCCTGCTCGTCTCTCTTTTAATACAAGAACAACAACTGGATCTCAATGTGGGTGATTCGTCTATATCATGACTTGGTAACCTATTTAGTATCATGGGCCGCAGGTTCCCACCCCTGATCTATTCCCTTGCTGTTATTTATCACACAATGACCCTTATTACAAAATATAGCAAAAATACCTCTAAACCACGCATTCACTTTCATATCACCTGCTTGTCTTGATTGACTAATTCGATGCACAGAACAAAATAACATTAATCCATTTTCGTTTATACTCGTTTTCCTTTCCGAGTTTCATGAGTGGTCTGCGGCGCTCATTGCCGCTTGCTTGCGTAACCAGCTTTGGTGGCGGGTGTTCAGCCAACTCTACCGGGTGGAGGGGTTAGGTCGTACCCCTTACCTCTGCTACGGCTGTCCATCCTGACAATGAGGTCGTCCTCTTTTATAGTCCTGGCTTGTGTAGATGGGAATGTTTACGGGATAAGAACCCAAACCTTGACCGAAAAGATGCGCGAACTAAGTTTGCAGAGAATGGTTGTCTGTTTGTACCCTCTGGCCTTGCTGTTTGTACCCTCTGGCCGGTACAGCAAGTTTTTTGTAATTGTGGCTTCACTGTACAGGAACATCAGCAGTGAATCGTTCACTTAACTGGGAAAACTTTAACTAGTATCTGGGAGGCTTGAGTTTGTGAAGGGCGGTAATACTGTTGTTGGCTGCAGAAAGACAGGTCTGGCTAGTTACGTTACATACCTTACCTCAATGAAATAAAGTAAATAAACAAAATTATTTACTGAAATGCAAGTTTCGAAACGCTACTCGCAGATTTAATTAACATACCAGGTCATTTGCTTCACAAGTGGATCAAAATACTCCTCATCTTTGTGACTGGCATAGAAGTCTTCAGCCTGCTCTGTTGTGAGCGTCATTTCCTTTTGCATCGCGATCTTAAACCCAGACTCCTCGATCTTTTTCATGATAGCATCTGCACGTGATTATCTAATGCATTGTATTCACCGAAGCAACAAATGGTTGATCATCCGGCAGGTTAACCACAGTTCTGGTATGCAACGCGGTAAAGACTCGGCAGATATTGCAGAAATATGATAAACAACACTTTTGCATTCAAATACACGGAATGGAATGATACAAAATCATCTGTAACTAAATGTCCCCACAGAATAAGTTATAAACGAACGGGTGTGAAATGGCCACGTCATTTCCGCCATCAGGTTTGACCAAAAGTTTCATGACCAGTTGCATTTCTCTTTTAAGCTTTTCCGGATATTTTGCATTGATCTCAACTTTCAAGTGAGAATCGACCAACTGTTCTGTCATAAAAGTTCACGATTTATTTTGTTCATGATATTTTCGAAAACAATTTTTCGTAACCAAACCCTGTTGCTAAGCTACAGCGTTCTTAATCAACTGCATTAAATCGAGCTGTTTCCAAGAATATTTATCAAAGGTCGTCCTTATTACACAAATGTAAGTTGATGCATCATAACGCGCAACTTCTCCAAGCACGCCTCGATATTGAGCGTCGACCGAACAAGATGGAAAGCAACGAACCTTTATGTTTTCTCAACGCATCGGGGCGAACAATTGCCAGTGTTTTCTGCACTCGACCGGATGAGTCCGGTTTGCTTCGTGCGCTGGCCACTCTGTGGGGGGAGGGAACATTTACTGTCAGCTTCTGTTGGCAAACCAAGTTTACATCAGAGAGTTTTTCGACCATTTCGCTCAATCAGACGTTACACCAAACCACTAAAATACAGCGATAGTAGATTTTGCAAAAAAGTCCTTGTTGTTTTTCAGCGTGGAAGAATGCAAAATAAACCAGTAAATACAAGGACAGAAAACAATATCAAGCGACTGAACCTGGATGAGAATGGTCGATCGCTTTTGAAGGTCGGCGGTTCGAAATCGGGGAAAAGGAAAGCCAGCTCCCTCGCTGCATCCTCCTCAGAGGATGATCCATGCAATGCATTGCATGTTGCATTCACGCCGTAGATTGCGCGTAGACTGTTGGCGATCAGAAGAAATGTCACAAGACGTATTCGCAACAGTCGCGGGGAATAAACAGGAAACCATGAAATTAATCACGAGTTTGAATGAGCAACTGTTTCACTGCGTTTACATATCAGTTTAGATGATCACGGTGAAACGCAATGCTTTCGATCATTCTAAGCTCCGCTCAGCTTCTTTACTTTCACAACATCACCTTCTCTCATTTTCCTCTTTGGCAACAGCGGCGTCGAAAGGGCCAATGATGTCCCTCCAAAGACTGACGACCCCCTTTCCTGTTTCGCCTTTTGTCAAGACAAGTACGCGACACGGTCCGCTGGTCACGTATTTTATGAGATCTTCAAAGAATTCCTGAAAATTTCCAAGTCAGTTTGAAAGCCGTGAGACGGATCACTGATGCAGACAACAAAAATTCAGCAGCCATTGTATTCCGTAATCTCTGTTTTGCAACGACACGCTTAACAGAACATTGCAAGACACAGCACTACGCAAGAGGATTTTCTGCTTATGAGTTGTATAACAATTCAATTCGACCTCATTTGACTTGTGTTTATAAAACTCTCTGGCTTCCTCTTCGTTGAGCATTCTTTCTTCGTCCGCAAGAACTTCAATTCCAGCTTCTGAAATCTAAAAATGAACAAAAGTACGCTGGTCCTCACAAACTCATGGTGTCATATGACAACCGATGGTCAATTTTACCTTCTGCAGAATCTCATCAACTTGACCGTTCTGAACAACATCGGGTTTTATCAACGCAACCGTCACTTGCTTGGGAACTGAAACATACAGTTTGAGACACTGAAGCACAAATATGTATAAACCCGTTGAAAGTTGATTTGCGCGGATCATTTGCATGAGTGTGACGTAAGCTAGCTGGAAGCGCCACTCTACGAACATCGCCAACAAGTCTTTGCCACTTTGGTTTTAGAGAAGCAGTGAAATAGTCGCTGCATGTCATGAACACGTAATAATCGCGAATAGAACACATCGACTAGAACTCCCTGGTCTTGTTTTGTTGAATACATGAGTAACAGGGATTGTCTGAAACAGACTATCGACATAAATTAAAAATTGAACAGATTAATCAAAAGACAAACTTCATCGAAATTCACCGGTTTTCTATCTACATTACTTAGAGTCAACCACGCTCTCAGAATTTCAGTCACATTGTTCAGTATTAACTGTTGGATAAAGCCGACATTTTGTCGCACAAATTCCAAGAACCTTGCTTTTTTCATCAATTCCAGAAGCACATTTTTTCGGCCCTGATCAGTTTCAAAATGCTCTACCAATGAGCAGAATACGCGCTTGCATTGTTGACGGAATCACATATCTACGCAGTTCGGCGCAACAACCAGATCAGTTCGTATGAGATCAGCAGAATGTTGCGCAAGTAATTCTCCTGGGTTGCCCGCGGGAAAACCAACACAGAGCACGACATTATCTGAAATATCTTGTCTGGTGGCATGAACTACGGTTCATGTGAAAGTGCTGCTCAATTGGCTGCGCATGAAACCGGTTCGAAGAATGCGACTTTGTTGCGTTCTCACTCACGTTTGTGGCTACAACTACTGCAAGTGATGATAATCACGTCACAGTCATTCCGCCACTGCGTCAGTTGCATCGCAAGCAAATGCCAAGCAGCATCGCCTGTCCACTACTCCTCAGTAGCCCATCAAATTTCGAGTATGTGCGGGTCCCGCGTTAGGACTACGTTTAGTTTGAAATTCTTGCGAGCGTAGTTAGGAAGTTAAACAATAACGCAAACTTCAATTCGTCTTTTTGCACTGCTGCCAGGACAGGAGCAGAAAATAACCTGGCCTATCGGAGGCTAGGGCATACACCAGGGGGTTTGGGGTTATACCCCACTGAGGTTGATATGTTACAAAATTCATTCCCTGCGCAAAGGAGATTAATTGTTTTCGCATACTTTCTGCTTGTTAATTTGTCGACTTAATGCAAATACCACGGAATGAATTTGCACGCAAATTTCAAGGAACATTGTAAATGGGCCAAAAAAGTAATAATATGGTTTTGGTGGGAATCAGGGTTATCGTCTG
>Ga0210059_1013997_pt1 | contig 11907 bp, 6 predicted proteins | sample Ectturendosymbi2_FD_188042 | JGI IMG/M metagenome (GOLD analysis project Ga0210059, IMG submission 188042) | Ecteinascidia turbinata endosymbiont from Florida, USA - Sample 2 (SPAdes) (version 2) | ecosystem: Host-associated > Tunicates > Ascidians > Unclassified | place: Key West, Florida... | reverse complement strand
GTCTCAACCCATTCGACCAAAGAAGCGCTTCCCTCGTCTTTGCAGATCGAGGCATTTTAACTCTAGACTTTTTACACCAGGGACTTTCATCTGGTGCTGTCGCCGTGGACTTTGTCGATTTTCTATGTAGTGGCACGAACGTGACCACTACAAATGCCACAAGCAACATCAGATTCATAAACTGAGTTGATGATTCAAGTGCATCAACTGAAATCCTTTCTACCTACACTACTCAAGATAAAATCAAAACTAATAGTAGGCCTACTCAGTTCGCATGAACAGCTGCCTGTCAGATCCTGATGAATTGTTTGAACAATTTTGCACAGCAAAGCCTCTGCAAGCCTCACGTGTGAACCACAAAAAAAGTTTTTACATCACAATAAGAGCTTAATCTGCGTTGTAGTGTAACAATAACAAATGGCGCGAAAATTCATATTTGCTTCATGGTCTATAATTGCCAGGTAATTAAATAATTTTACAGTCCTTTGCTTGTGACCTCCAAGGGCTGCAAAACTCTGATAAAGTGTGAAAGCTTGTGATAAATGATTGTGAAATGAGTAGTATGAAAAAGTGAGGAATATACAGTGATTCATTCGAATTTCAAGATCATGAACAATACCACACGGGCCGCACCAAACAACACGGCGTGTTGCACTGCGGCCGCAGGTTACACATGTCTGGTGTAGTGCAAAATTTTTTGACCAAGTGAAATGCCTTGGTATGTGGATAAATGAATCACTGAAACAAAAAATATTTGTTTTGATTTGTTTTCTTAGGGTAGGGATTGCTTTAAAGTTTTTCCAAATGATTGCCTAGATCTGTATTTAAGTCCTGGGCGGGGTGGGTTAACCCGAGCGGGTTGCGGGTACCGCATTTGCGGGGCGTATAAGGGAATCCACATTGCTTTGCGTGCAAGTCGGGTGTGGGTTGAACTTGCTGAGGGGCGGGGCGGGTGCTGGTTGAGAAATTCTTTGTGCGGGTGACTGAGTGTTGAGCCAAGCACATGAACTTAATCAGCTCAAAAATCGCAAAACACGTGGATGTACAGTACTAGAGTTGTTTGCCAGCATTGCGCTTAGGACCGTAGGCCTGCAGCAGTTATTACATTATGATGTAACAACCCATTGTTGCAAAATATTAGCTCAGACTCTTGCCATGTGGTGGGCAAGTGAACATTTTCCAATGCTACCGACGTACTTAGTGATTGTGAGTGAGGAAATATTGTGAGTGAGGAATAATTCAGTGTAGCAGCACTTCTAAATGGATAAAACAACGCTTAACGCACAGCTAGTCACAACTGAAATAAAACGTGTTTTTTATCACCTCAAATCTGTTGACTGCGAAAGAGCAGATCTGTGGAAAGCTTGGGTTTGGTTATCAATGAAAAAGAATGAGTAGCTTGATTTTGCTGCTTGTTAGACTTGTCTTCAGACGTTATGGGTAGGGCAAATTTTTCAACATTTTTTACAGCTTCCAACAGCTACTGAAATAGTCAGAATTTATGTAGCACGATGAGCTGATTGCAGGAATTTTATATTGTAACTTGTTCCTTTTTCACATGCAACTTTTATCAAGTAGGCCTATTGCGCAAAATGTAAAAGTGTGATTTAAAAAACATGCTTGAGAACTATTTCAGCATAGTTCTGTTCTCTTTGATAACCGACTCGTACTGAACAATGACCTGAAAGCAGGCCAAACAAACACCAGTCCAGAACTGTAGGCCAAATTGTTAAATTGCCAAGCAACTTCACGTACTGTGGAGCGAAGTTTTAACATGCTACGCAAACTGTTGGCAAATGATCACCATTTCTCGCCAGATAATGTTTGGAAAAATTTAACATTGGGCCTATATGTAAATAAGTAGCTTGAGTAAATCACTGTCGTTCAAAATGCTTGTGCATAAATGCAACTTCTGTTAAAAATAAATGCATATTTCACACGATTTTATTGCAACAAAAACTTACCCTAGTTATAAGCTTTTAGTAGTTTTCGGACAGGTGCAGGTTTGAGACTGAAAAAGTGCGGGGTAGGCGCGGGTTCAGATGGTCTGCGGGGTGGGTGCGGGTTAGAAGGGTGCGGGCAAAATTTCTCAAACTCTTGCGGGGCGGGTTTAAATTTTGCAGGGCGGAAGCGGACACAAAATTTCAACCCACGCAGGACTCTAATCTGCACGATGTTGATCACAATGCTTTAGGAACATGTAAACATTTTGTGAAGTATGCCTGTTTCCAACTTTTCTCAATTGCCTGCTTTTGTTCTTTCCTTTTTTTTGTTCTTTTGTCACAAGTAAATCACGGTTGCGAATTTAAGTTTTTCTTTTCTTCCTCAGTCTCAGCTCTTTTGTATTCAAGTTCTTGTGCTGTTTCATGTACTGAGCTTTAAATCTTTAAATTCATGACTAATTGCTGGTTCATTTTTTTGTTTTTTCCCCTCTTTTTCCTTCAACACAAAACTTTGCAACTTTGCCTATTCTGAAAATGAGCTGAATACAATTGGTTGAAGTAATCACATGACAAGTTTGAAATGCATGACCTGCCTAGTTGAAGTTTGTGATGTCTGTAACAGCTCCGACCAATGAGAATGTTTTGGCATAGTTTCAGTGGTGGCATGCTGTAAGTGGCTTCTTGTCTACCTTGCCTAAGCTGCAGGCTAACCTTTAAACTGTAGACCCTAACCCCTTGTCTCTTTGCATACCGTACTTGTCCTGTGATCACCTACACCAAACATATTCAACTAAAGGCAAAATAACACAGCCTTAGCCTGAGGCAAAATAGACACTATCAAGTGCTTTCTACAATAAACAGTGGGCATTATTATTTCACAAAAAGTCTTGTAAGAACAAAAACAATAATTGGCACCACAAGAAATTAGAGTACTTCATTTATTTCAATTGACTGATCATTACCATGGAACAATTTTTAGCTTATAAATTGCTCATGCTAAATATAGACTACCCTTCTTTTTCATGTAAAAGTCTACCTGTCATTTTCTATATAAAAATAACTAATAAAACTAATAAATGACTTGAATTACTTCTAGTACTTGCTTGCACATTTGATGGTATTGCAAGAATAACTACTCTGGTGTTATTGAGGCAGACATTTTTGTTTGTAGTGAGGTTTCAAATCACCAATATCTTAAAAGATGTATGAAAAGGATATTTGCCCTGGAAAAAGTTTCAAAATGAATCAGAAGTGTCATGGTTAGACCGTTGACCAATCTTTATTACTACTATGCAATGATGAAACTCTCAAAAGTGGACTCTGTCACACATCATGTACTTGTTTTTATTACTGTCATAGCTGTGCAATAGTTATAATTTCTGGATTTGACATGAAACTAGTGTAATGTGGCAGTTCCCTTCTAAAAGAAGCAAACCGTCACACATTTAGGACAATTCCGCAAGAGCACTGGTCCATAGGAATGTCCATGGCATGCCCAAGTTAACAATTAAGAAACCTGGACCCGCCGGTTTTAGCTCGACACGCTCAGTTTATCACAACAAAATTGTATTCACTCATGGTTTTATTATTATAACGCACTGCGATATTTCACTTCAATAGGGGTTTACAATTCATCTTTACATACACAAACTTTATTACCATTATCAAGAGTTAATGCGCAGTTCCATTATATCATGAAGGGGTCAAGTACAATTCTTCTGAGTTCATGCTTTGCTCAGAGGATTTGGGATTAATTTTGGGATGTAATATTTTTAAAAGATCACTAAGAAGTGAACAAAAACAATCAAATTTTTGATGCAATTCGTGTAAACCTTTTTCTATTCCTTTTATATCTTCCTGTAGGGAAATTTGAAATTCCTTATTTAAAGCTATCATTTTCCCTATCATCTGGTTATCACTGACCTTCGAGGTCGGTTTACCTCGAATTTCTGAAATTTGTTCTATAATGAATTTTTGTAAATTTTCTTCCAGATTTCCATTGTTTGAGACCGATGATCAGGACTCTGGGTCATTCTGGGTATAGTCTTGACATCCACTAAGTGTTTCCTGTAAGTCTTCCAACAGATCTTTCATCACCAAAATTGAATTTTTTATAGGTATCTGTTGATTTAACCAGAGATCAGTTTGTTGGTCATTCTTGCCACAATATTTAAAGTTGTTTGAGCCGTGTTTCTCTTTTTCATCATAGGCGTTTTGTTTCCCATGTTGCTCTTCGATGATTACTGAAGTTAGTTCATCAGTATAAGCATTTTGTTTTATACATGGAGTTTCGTCCTTGCATAGGGATGGCAATTCCGTGTCAGATCCCGAACAAGTGTAGGTCAATTTTTTCCTTTTACATTCACTATTCATTGCTATTGTTTTTCTGCAACGACAAATAATTTTCATAAAATGTCAACACACGCTTTTAACAATTACTAAATAATTTTGTTTCTTCGTTTCTTATTGCTCTTTGAACTTGTTTCAACCTCCTTTGTATTTATACTGTTATCGCAGTGGTAATTGCATAAAGAGAGTCACTTTTATTATTTATTTACAAGAAGGACAAGGGAAACAATACAAACTAATTCACGTCCTGTGCCTTAGCAGGACTGTATAAGAATCGTAGTTTGTGCTTATAGAATTTATATTTCAAACAGGATTTCTTTTTGTTGTAATAATCTTATAGCAAAGCCGAAGCATGAGCTATTTTCTATAAAGAACTGGTACTCAATAAATTAAACTATTCTATTTCTAAAGCTTTAAACTATGATGTACAAAACTACTGAGTTCTAGATTCGTTGATTAATGAGAATATTATTCCTGGAGTTGGGCAATGGCCTAAAGATACCCCAGGAGTCTTCCTTTAGGTATTGCAATCTGCTCCAGGCTTGGCTTCTTGGTAAAATACAAAGTCAAACCATTACTAGTATTAAAGTGAAATACACGGAACATTCCGGCCCATTGTTGTGCGGGCAGGAAGAGAAATAAGATCCCCTTTTTGTCCAAAATGGTTATTCCTGGTAAATGTAAAAATAAGTTAGTTTTTATTTTATGCAACGGTTTGTCCATTTCAAAGTAGTCTGGACACCTTACTATGAAGCGTCGTTGGGGTTTATCCCAAGCAATAGATAAAGGGCCTTTGATTTTAAATGTAAAGTTACTGTGTTTATGGGCGTAAACCTTTTCTATGGCATACGCTTTATTAATACTCTCCTGATCTTGAGGTCCTTCTTCAGAGGAAAAAAAGGTGTAAGCCTTCCTTGAATGTCGACTCTGTCTTTCCTCTTGATCATATGAGGCAGCCGGTGTGTGATTTTGGATGGGATATGTTTCTTGGTTTCGATGATTAGTAATTAATTCGGTTCATATCGCAATTGATTATTATTCGCGAAGAGTAGTGTCGTTATTCACAAGGATTTTTCAATAATATGTCAACGGTTTATTCGGGAGTTCCAAATTGGGTTGAAGGGTATTTTATTGATGGTCTTCTGATCTTTCAGCAAGAAGATCTCTAAGCGTCACGAAAGAAATCTCCATGCCTGGTCCCACGGTAGTAGCGAGTGGCGAGTTCGCTAATACCGCCAGCCCATTTGCAGATCGGAAGAGTTTTCTAAAATCACTTTCAGAGCAATCATTGTTAGCATTCAAGAAAATATTTTCTATTTTGTCATAGCATGCACACAAATAATATTTGGTGTGCCCTTCCACTCTCCTCAAACCATATAGCCACTAAAATGTCAATTAATTTTCGTCAATCGACAAAGTAAATAATTTTTGCTAAACCTATCCTAATGAAATTCACGGTCAACATGGAGTGAATGTCTGTCACAAAAAATATAATAGAAACAGTAACATGGTGTTTTAATTGGGATGAAGAAAACGTGGTCGGCAGAACATAGAAGAAGTGTGAACACAATCTGCATGGGCCCAAGTACATGATTGCAAGAAGTCCGAAAGTCCTATAGACTGCCTTTACATTCGGTATCATAGGTATGAATTCTACAGCAAATACCATAGGCTGTCTTGACATTCGACATCGTAGGCATGACACCTGCAGATTCATAAGAATTGACAAATTGTCGTAATCAATAAGTTAAAATTTAGAACAATAGTCCTTCACTGCCACGGGACATCAGTGTTGTACATCGGACTAAAGAGTCTATCACTTCCTCCTATTCAACCGCTCAACGTTGTGCTTATCCTATTCACTCTTTTATTATATAATTACTGGCAATCTGGTATCTTTTTTTTCCATAAAATATTATGTATAATTTGTCATATATAATTTATCCATAAAAATATCATATATAATTTATTAATGCACTGTAGTGTCTATGAGTGAATATAGATACCATAAGTTTCCTCTTGGCTATAGGAATCAGATCCTCATTCCTACTCCTACGGTCAGGTTCCGAGGAAGATAGGAATCGTAAGGGACAAACCCAATGTAGTTACACGCAGAAGGTAAGTTTTAACTCTTTCTCCTACTTGAGATCGAGTATTCGACGAGCAAGATACTCATTTTACATCATCGTACTAATTCCAAACGATGGAAATTTCCTAAGCCAGAGGAGCGTGAGCTTATTAGTAATAATGTGTAGATTTGAAATAATTTGTGCACCTAGCTCACTATACGTAATCCTCGTCCAAAAATAAGTGAATAAAAGTGAAGACAACAAGGATAGCAAGGGCAAGAAGCAAGAACACAATTTCTGAGTATCCGCTGAAACGTCGCCTTTGTCGAAATTGTGAGAAGGCCGAAACCTTTACGATAACTTCGTCGTGCAGTATCGCATTTGTCGGAATCGGCAAGTTAATGCAAAAAATAAAATATTTGCTGCTTGTCTCCACCATCTATCATAATTCCTTAATGTTATGGGACAGACATCGCTCCAGGCATTACTATAGTTACTACAAAAATTGAAAATGGCAGAGATTTACAATCACTTAATATCTATAACGAAAAGGTTTAATTTTATGCGGGAAAGGTTCAATTTTTTAAAACAAGAGTCAATTTTCACACTAACGCTGTGGCTCTGGATCTAAAACACTAAATCAAAAATAGATTTTAATAATATTTTAGCAACGACAATTACGAAAGGTGACTACATTTCTCATTCTCCCTATATTCAAAAGAGGAACAAAATTTCACATCTCCGAAGAGAAGTAATCTACAAAAATTGGTCAAAAATTCCAAACAAGATTGTCTTCTCGTTCATTCCGTGTTTACTTAATTCGTTTATACGTTCCCTATGTGTATCCAATGAAAGTGTTACGGATAGGGCATCAATCATCAATGTTTCTCAGAGCTAATGTTTACAGTAATCGTTAGGATATTATCACGCGGTTAAACATACGATTTTATACTATTTTCCTATTTAATTTCTTAGATAATGTAAGTTCAGGTTTCGTAATCATGGTCGAAGTTATTCTTTCTCATGGATGAGACGATCTATGCCATGAATAGTTGCTCAACGTTCTATTCTATTTAATAAGAGTCTACTTGCTGCATAACATTAATCAATTAGTTGTAAAATGCTAATGTTAGGAGAGTATCTTCTGGAATCGCGTTTGATATTTTAATTGCCAACTAGGCCTTGTCTTTTAACGTTGCTAAAATGCCAAAAGTTCTTGGCTTTTTGTTTATTAAAGTAGATGTCCCTAGGGTTGACAGATATAAGATCTGGGTTTTCCAGGATGAAAAAAGGATTGGCCAATATGTACGATAGTTCAAAACTGCTACCATGACAGATATTAACGCGACAGCTTTTTAGTGCCGCGCCAACATCCACCACGGCAACAGCCCCAAAAGATATATTCAGTCATAGGTCATCATATCAGGTACATTTTACTCTACCACCTTTGTTTTGTATGTAGCAATAAAACCAAAATCAACTTGATTGTCACCAAGATCTCCAGAAGCACGTAATCAATTTCTTCTGAGGTAAGCAGGTGTTTCTATTCCTTTTTCCGAAAAGTTTTTCAAAAACAGCTTTCTTCTCGTCATCAATTTCACTTATTAGGTTGCTATTTGATTACTTATTTAATTCAATAAATCCTATTAGAATAGTTTCTAGAGAAAAACATAGGTTAAAACATTACGGAAGCAAAGTCACATTTATAGAATAAACATAGGCACAAAATATTTTACTTAAGATTTTATAGGAACCACATTATTAAGTATAGTAGAGTTAGAAGAGGTACATATCTGATAAACTCCATAAATTATTGTTGAACCAACGGTCATTAAAGTATTCACGATAATTGAAAGTACAGGTGTAAAAATTCCTGTATCCCTTTCAGATTCCTTTTCATCCAGTTCCTTTACTTCTTACCAATCAATTTCAGGTTGAGTGGTAGTGGAAATCGTAGTTCTTATTTCTGTTGTCTTAGATAAACAAGTAGTCATTGCTTGTTCCGTGGTAATGGTTGTGGTAGTCTGGGTAGTGGTTAACTCCTCCGTAGTGGTGGTAGGATCAACAATCCTAAACTTAGGAGAGCTGATAATTTTTCCATTACGAAACTGATGTTCATAGATGACATCTTGATGTAATTCAGTAATTGTGTCCAAGGTTGATAGGGATTGTTGAATAATTTTTGTAACATAGTAATGTTCCAGATCACTTCTCAATGTATGAACGTGGCGTTTTATAATTGATCTTATCGATGCTTGTTTCCGTTCGGCAGTACTAGCCTTGTCGCTTAATACCATCATTGTTTGAAATAGACGTGTGCGATCATTTTCGTCAATAATTGATTCCAGTTGGTCCATCAAACGTAAGAGTAACGAATCAAAATGTCGTATTTGCATGTGATAATAGTCATAATTCTTAACCATTTCCATAGTGAAGTTACTCTGTTGGTCAAATTGCGCCAATACCTGCTGGGTTTGATTTTCCAAATAAGAAAAATTAAACTGTCTCGGCATGGGAATAATACTTCCATTTATTAAATGCATAGAGAACCATTGAGTGTTTATGAATCGTTACATAGGACCTTGATTGATCAATTCTCGATATTTTCTTTGCATAAAAGATCTAGACACTTTTCCTTTGCTGTAGGCTTTACAAAGGGATTCATATTCCAACTCATCAGGCCAATTTCCTGTTTCCAAGTTTTGTAAAGGATTTTCTAGTCTTCCCATCGTAGGATTACAATAGGTTTTTGGTAGTTCTGTACAGGTTTGTGCATCATAATTGTATCTCCAACATTGTATGTTCTCAGAATGGGATAATGTTATTTTCGAATTCAGAAAGGCATTTGGTTGTCGTTGGTTCCACTGGTGGTCTTCACAATGTTCTCGATAATAAGTATACGAAAAGGTAACATTATTGGTTCTTAAAGACGGTGGGGTCATATAATATGGATGAAATGCCAGATTCGTTCGTAATCTTTGGAGTATCCACCAAATTGATGTATGTTTTGTTCTCATCGATCCATATCTTATTTTTATGACTATCCAGTATCGTCCATGATGATCATTTCGACGCCAATGTAAAAAATAGTCGATCATGTAATTGAGTATGCTCACTAACATTTGGTAATACCATCGTAAAGTCTCCACCAGGTATACGTGCTAAAACTTCATGTTCATTTATAGTTTCCATTTTTACTAATTGTTGTGGATTACACTCACTTACATTGTCTGTTCCTATTGGGCTTAGTGTCGAATTATTGTTTTTTATTGTCTTAACATTAGGCATATCTTTCAAAAGTATATAATAACTATCTATTTCTTGGTTAGGATAAGATCTATCATCGAAGAAAAGTTTCCAAGCAACCCAGTGATACTTTTCAATAAAGGAAGCAATTATATACTCCGTAACTGCCAACAGATCATGGGCATAATATGTATATGTATAATGTGTATGGTGGTCTTCGGGGTTTATGTGTGACAGTACAAATTTCCTTTTTCCTGCTGTTACCCATCTGAGCGTTACCATTTCATATCCTTGAGTCTGTTGCTGTAGCTTGTTTTCCCTTATATTTGTCCATTCATCCGGTTTCCATACATGTCACTGAATGTAATTGCAACCACATCCTGGGTCTATTGTAAGTTTTGGATTTTTTAAATGTTTATCTGCTTCCGTTTCAAAATGATCATGATCTTCCGCTATATCTTCTCTAAAATGTATTAAGTCACACGGTGTTATATCTATTGAAGGTATCATATGTTCAACAGGTGTTTGCTGTTGTTCCGCAATTGGTTGAGCAATTCTTCCTGGGGCGGAAATGATATTCATTAATGGTTTTAACGTATTGCTACAGTTCCTTGTGGGATATAAACTGTCCGAATTTGCACATTGTAAGTGCAGGATGAAAAAGATACATAACAATTTGAACATAATTCTAAATGTTTATCTAAATGTCACTGGAAATACAATATAAAAACGTTAGTGCATTCCTTATTTGTCTGTAAATTTTTATCGGCTGTAAATGTTCCTGTAACACAAAAATGTTGTTAAAGATTTTCATTACTAAAATAATAATCAAAGAAATTTATGAAGCAAATTCGTTATAGATGAAGGTTGCATTTGTTTCCTGTTTGCCTAGTCGTTTTTCAGGCTAATAGCAATTTGTCAGAATTCTAGAATTCAAAAATCTGAAATAGGATACTCCCTCTTTGTACTTTAAGTCTTGATCAAAGCTTTCCATTAATGGGAGGTGATGCAACATTGCATCATCCGGGAAATTCCATCCGTGTTGAATATATAAACAGTGCTTTCTAGGCTAGTCATCATTCAATGTCAAAAACGCAACTGGCACCGAATTTAAATGTTGAAGAGGTCTTCCGAATGAGACGGTGCTGGCCCTCAGCCGTTATCGACGGGGTCACCGTCTGGAACCTGTCTCGGCCCTACATCAAGCCGAGGATATTTTTAACTATTGTGGAGCGATTCTACCGCCTGACAACGCGGCATTCCGGCTTGTTTGGTTCATTGGAGAGAACGATTGGTACTACAACCAAGTGTACATATGCTTCGAGCATCCACCTTCGGACGCAATTCGTAGCTTCACCACCTGGGACCGGTCATTATTATTGGAGGACCTGCAAACTTCAGAGGGTAGATTCATCGAAACCGAACCTACCATCGTAAAATTGTGGACTCATTAATTTTAATTTCTTTTTCACCATGTGGTTTCATTTTCCTTTTCTACTTCTTGCATTATTCAATTCAGATTTTCATACGCTTTTTATTTAATAAAATTTGTGCTCTTCAAAATATCAGTTTGTTTTTCAGTTCCTAGCATTGGTGGTTTAAATGGTAATGGTAATGGTAATGGTTTATTGTTTCATATGACTCAGCCAATAAGCAGAAGCACCGTAAAAGCCATCGCATGCAGTAAACCAACCATTAGCGAACATTAGAGCAAATGAGAATACAATGGCACAATAGCTGATCAGTGTAAACAAAGAGGGGCGCTGTGTCACATAGGATTGGCGAAAGACCGTGGCGGTCATCTGGTCAACCAACCCCGTTTATCACTTTTTGTCAAGTGATTGAGAAACAACAGTTGCAGATCAAATAGGCATAATGAAAAGAAAACAGAAAACGAATGAACGCAGAACATGGTGAAGAAAATGTACAGGTGAAAGCGCATGCCTATGTACACAGATGAGTGGATCGAATTTAAGTAAAGGACTTTGGTGTGGGTAGAGTATTTTTAGCAATACAAAGAAATTAAAATAATGGTAATATAAAAAGTAAAAAAGTTACAAAAACTTATTAATGAGGTACGAAAGAAAACAAGGCAAAATAGAAAAAAACAAAAGGTGTACTTCATGCCGAAAAGCATAGAATGTGCACACAGAAAATACAAAAAAGTAAATGCACACATACAATAAAACAGAGTTACAGAATACTAGAAATCACAGTAGTTTGTTAGACAAATGAAATGTTGCTAAAGTTCATAGTTGGGAATTTGTTTCATGTAGGAGGTGTTTCTTAAGTTTCCATTT
>Ga0210059_1013996_pt1 | contig 11908 bp, 15 predicted proteins | sample Ectturendosymbi2_FD_188042 | JGI IMG/M metagenome (GOLD analysis project Ga0210059, IMG submission 188042) | Ecteinascidia turbinata endosymbiont from Florida, USA - Sample 2 (SPAdes) (version 2) | ecosystem: Host-associated > Tunicates > Ascidians > Unclassified | place: Key West, Florida... | reverse complement strand
GAAAAAGTATGAAAATGTGGGAAATGAACTATTTCAGTTTATTTTGCAAATGATATTTGGTTCTATTTTTAACATTTATCATTCGCACTCCGATTTTATGCTGCACCACCACAGATTTAGGGATTTTTTGGTACTGTTCTAGGGATTTTTGGAGTTGCATTTGTGAGAGCCCTGTGCGCGAGGATGGTAAATTGGTGCGTGAGGATGGTATATTGGTGCGTGGGGATGGTAAATCGGTGCGTGAGGATGGTAAATTGGTGCGTGAGGATGGCGAATTGGTGCGTGAGGATGGTGAGTCAATGGTAAAGATGTTGACACGAGGCCATGAACCGAGTAACTTAAACCTCCTCGCGCCTTCAACTTTCGGCACACTTGCTGGACGAGCAGCCGTGGCCAGAATGGCCGACCACGTGATCATCGCAACGCAGCCGGTGCCAAACGCGGCGGAGTGGAATCTCTTGCCGAAAATATTTGTGGAAATCAACCATGGCGGTGACAGCCGCTTTCATCCGGTTCACACAGGCATTAAACCCGCTTGTTTGTTTCTTTATTGCAGGTGAATTTCGAGAGGTGGTGGCCTAACGGTTACGGCAAGCAAAAACTGTACGACATAAACGTCGCTTTCAATTCGAGCACTCTTGGAGAGAAGAGTCAAGCAAAGTTCAAGTAAGATGTCTTCGATGCAGCAGTTCATCTTTAATGGGTTTTGTGCATCTTCTTTTTTACTACACCGTTGCGCCTCCCCATCAGAACTCCTACCGATTTGAAGAAACAAAATCCAAAACAAAATAATTGAAATGAAGCAAAAATATGCGCTTTGCTAAGCAGTTGGTTCAATTGTCGGCAAAAATACTCTGCGATTAAAAAACGGCTGTTCTTCGAAACCCATTATAAAACCTCGTTCAATTGGAAGTTGGATGTTGTTTTCCATGAAACTTTGAAAAATGTTGCAATTTCAAGCAGCTTTTACGCCACGAGTCTTCTTGCTGATAGAAGATTGTTCCCGTCAGTTTTCTTGAGAAACTGACAAATTGTTTTTCATTTCGTTTAAACCGCCATTGCAGGCAACAAACAATACGATACCTTGTTTTTGTCTCACAAACATTACTTTTGGTTTGCTGGATTTGACGCACAAGCGAACCAACGCGAAACCGAGTGCAGCTGCAATCCCTCGTTTGTTTTCGGCGAGATTATCGTCGAATGCGCCGCAACCAAGTGTTGTGCATTGGTTGTTGCGTCACTTCCTGCGCACGCCGTTGGTCTCGATTCTTTTTTCAAACAGCCTGCGACAATTTACAGGGCTCGTGAACTGCGAACGGACAGCTTCAGCCCTTCCTGAAACAGCTCATATGGTACTGGTAGAAAATAACAAAAAAAACTTGTACTTCTTCGATTTCATGCTTTTCAGCCATCTCTGGATAAATTTTGTCTCAAAACAAATGCTTGGTTGCTGGTGGCAAACCACGCTTGCTGTTTAATTTGATCTCTTATCTTTTTTTCTTTCCTTTGATGCGTAGTATATTAATTTGATGTCAAATTAAGACCAGTTTCTCAGTATGCAGAAAGGATATGCTGCTAATATCTCAAAACTTTCTTGCTCGGCACAGGCAGAGCAACCTGATCAATACCTTGATAATTCCTCTATTCCAGTGGTTCTCAACCCTTTTTCTACCACGCCCCCCTTAAATAATTGTCTCTTGTTTCCAGCCGCTCTGACGTCACATAAATTGTAAAAGCAAATGTATTTTTTGGTAAATCTATTGATCAAACTTTCCAGAGCTCCCCGTGAAAAAAATTTGTAGAGATCCCCCTGAAAATTTGTTGACACCCCCTGGGAGGCGTTTCACCCGGCTAAGAATCGCCGCTCTATCAAAATGGTTGTCGCGCAAATCTATTTGAGGTCGCGTTTTGGATTTAACCTGAAGTTGCAGCTAAGAAAGTTTCAAAGCCTCCTTCCACTTTTCAGGTTCGGTTTCAGGAAAGTTGAGTTGGTCCAGGAGCCCATCGAAGGGGCCAAAGGCCTCAGCTTCTACTTCAAGATAAACGACGTCCCGGTTTTCGCAAAAGGGGCCAACTGGATCCCGGCGGACGCCTTCAACAACAGGGTTACCATGGAAACGTGAGTCGCCGATCGACAGTTGGGTTTTACTGCGAGGCAACGAGGTTGGTCCGTCGGAAAAACAACAAGCAGTGGACAGCTGTTATTCCCGCAGCTCCAGATAACTGGGTGAACGCATTTGCCACTAGCGCGTGGCTATAGAAACGGGTTTAGATATATCGCAATCTTCAATAGGGGGGCTTTACGTTTGTGCTGGGTGGTGCTTGACATTCCAAAATTTGACAACAACTCCACTAATTTACAGCGTTTCATATTTTAGTTGGGGGGGCTTTAAGCTGTGTTCGCGGAGGCGAAGCCCACCAAACCCCCCGCCGTGGAGACGGGACTGGAACAACTCACGTGAACTGCAGGAAATTCTTTTCGATAATTCAGACGTCGCGACAGCTGCTGCATTAAACGAAAAAACGACTCGCCGTAGATCGGAAAGTAAATACGTCCATGGGCGTGGGAGGGATTTTTCCCAGGGGGGAACAGTGATGAAATTTCATTCCAGGGGGGCACAGTGATGAAATTTCATTTTACCAACTTCAAACTTGAAGAAAAATATTTTTTCCACTGAAGGGTTAACAGGAAGATATCGAATTTCGAAATCCTGAGAAGAAAAGCCCCCCTTGCCCCTCTTCCTACGCCCATGATTAGAAACCGCTCACTCAGCACCTGACACAAGTGGGGTTAGGTCGTTGATGGGGTTCGTGACCACGGTGCTTGTGCGAAACGAAGTCTTGTCTGCGCAAATACGTCGGTGGACCCTCGTCAGCAAATTCACACGGTCACGTGCAGTCAATGGTAGCATCAAGTTCTTCTGCAACTGGTTAGATTTTGCAACAGGTTGAATCACAGTGAATTTTTGAAGCATTCAAATCAATTTGTGGTTTTTCAAGCCGACCTGTTTTCACCCAATCACAAAATAATCGGATGCCTCTGCGTTCCATCCTGCAAGTGCACGTGGATGGAGCGCGTTGCCTTAACTAACTCCGGGGCCTCATTGGTGTTTGGCAACCGTTTGCAAAGTTCTGAGCCAATCGAAAAGTTACGGCGGATGGGCGTGTTCATGTCTCAGCCAGTCATAATGCAGTATTAGGTCACGCTCTGGCGCTTCCGCTCCGAGATCGACAACGCAAAATGGCGCAATCACCTTTCGAATGGATTTTCCTGTGTTAAACGACAGCTTTGGTTTCTGGCCGTCAACACGTTCCGGATGCCTGCGTGATAATGTACAGCACCGTACGTAAGGGTTGCTTCCGTACGGCACCGGACGAAAGGGTTGCGCTGCAGCAGGTTTCAAACCCTTGGGCACATTTCCTGCTGAGGACTGAGCATGTTTTTCGACAACGTGAAAGTCATGAGTTCATTTCAGTCATTGGCTGTTACGTAGTGTTTCTTGTAAAAGTTTGCAAGACTTTCACTTTTTGCTCTGTTAATAAGTCTTCATCCAAGAATCGAGTGATTTTTGCACGAATCGGCGGCGCTTAGCCAGGTCTCTTGAAATCTGGAAAGAAACGGACCGATTCGAACCGAAGAAACATGCATAAGACTCTAAACTGGCGCTGTGGTTGTATGGCAAAATGTAGAACCCTGTGCAGATACTGCAGTCACTCACTGAATTACTGGCATTACTGGAGGAAGTTTTTCCCGTAGGTTTGGAAATGGGCATCGGAAGGCTTTTTTTCCAGGGGAGACCAATAGCAGATTCTCCAGGGGGTGGCTGAAATGATTTTTTCCGAGAAAGGTCAACAGTGGTGAAATTTCATTTCACCAACACGGCAACTGAGACAAATACATTTCTCTAACAAAACGTAAAGAGCAAAATATCAAATTTCGAAATCCAGGATAGGCCTTGGCCGCTTTGCCCTCCCTCCCGACGCCCATGGGCCTGGCTCTGCCACAATACTGACTGGCCTCAGGTGTGGCCTCGTCAAAACCGACGATGCTCTTTCTTTAAGGGCACAATCGCACTGATTGTATCCCCAGGCGTGCTAACTGCAGAAGAACAGATGCCCAAATGCAAGACGTTTGAACTGACGCAAGGTTTGCAGCGAGTCCATCAGAGTGCACGTGGCTTTTTTGTTCTTACGCAATATCTCTTGATTTGGGAAAATGGTTGCTATATGAGAAGAAAAACGCTTATTGCAACACAACAACAAATGAGAATTAAATTTAACATTCGGTCTACACTGGAAATTCAGTTTCCTCTGAGTTTTTGTCAGAAAGAAAAAACACTCCTGAAATGAAACGCTCCTACGTCTGATTTTTCGTTGTCTGTGACGTCGCCCCTCCTTTGGCGAAACGGTTTCGTGTCTCCGTCAATGACCGAGCGAACGCAGCGATCTTGACCTTTAGCCAGTTTTGCTGAGCAGCGTTTTTGTCCTAGCGTTTAAGAAGCAGCTCTTCAGTTCGAGAGGAAATGCCTGTTAATAAATATTTGCGTAACCAACGAAAATCACCACTCGAGGCGCGGTAATCATTTGCGTTAATCGCTCGATTGAGCTTCGTTTTGGTCGCCGCGTGCTGCATGCTGCAAGTATACAATCCATCGTCGCACTGGGTGCCGGTGTCGGGGACGAAATTGCGGAGTCTTGTGGAGCTGTCCGTCCACTCCACCCCCCCGGGATGACCCTCCCAAGGAGAGCCTGGGTCCGGCTTGATCGCCTCCGCACCGGTGTCGGACGTTTCCGCTCCTGCTTATGCAAATGGGGCATGGCCTCCTCTGCGCCCTGTAGTGTGGCGCAGAGGAACAAACCGTCGACCATGTTGTCCTCCACTGTCCACTCCATCGACATCCCCATGGACTGCACGGCCTGATGGTTCTGGACGATGAGACATTTGAATGGCTGCTCAACACCTGCCCCGAGATCTAGTGCGGCCAAGCAGTGGGCAGCAACAACACGCTTAAAAGAAAGAAGTCGCACTGGAACCAGCTTTCTGAAAGAAAGCATCCTTGTTGGTTTTGTTGGGATTGGAGCACGCATCAAAATCATTCTTGCAACTGTCGTGTTGTTCACGCCACTCGCTCGAACACCGTTTCTGGTGACACCTCTGGTATTAAGGCAACATGACAGCAGCTCTGATCGGCTGATGAGTTACCGGCTGCTTGATCAGTGACAGTTGATCTGCTCTGCACAGTCACTGGTGTTTGTATTTGATAAATAAACTGAAGGAGATCGTTATGTCGGTACTTGTGGGTCAAAATCCAAATTTGTGTTTGTGGAACGAAGCTCGTCGTCGAACTGGAAGTACACGTGAAGTGCTTCCAGTAGAAGTGTTTGAAGGGGGCGAACCTGTCGACAGTCCAATGGTACAAAGTAAAAAATCAGAGATATGCTTTGCAATGTCCAGGATCCACTACTGATCCTACTCCCCCTTAAATATTTGCCGCTTGCAAAGGTCAGAGCGAGTTTCAAGCTGTTTACTATTGAAGCGAAATCATACATCATTGTGCCCGGAATACTGCTCGTTTTCGCATGATTGCAACTCACATGATGTTTCATCATTTTCACAGGTTCTATGTGAATAAGGTTGCAGGGCTGAAGATGCGCGGTGTTACATAAAATCGATTTCCTCTTAATTTTGCTGATGGATTCGAATCCCTTACACCTGTCCAGAGACTATGTTAGTCATTTTCACATGAAGATTAATCGTTTTCACACAATTGCAATTCACATGATTCTTGATCGTTTTCACATAATTGCGATCAACACGATGCTTAATCGTTTTCACGTGATTTCAATTTACACGATACTCAATCGTTTTCACATGATTGCAATCCACATGCTGCTTAATAGTTTTCACATGATTGCAATCCACATGATGCTTAATCGTTTTCACATGATTGCGATTCACATGGTGCTTAATCGTTTTCGCATGATTACAATTCACACGATCCCCAATCGTTTTCGCATAATTGCAATTCACATGGTGCTTAATCGTTTGACATGGTTTCGATTCACATGATACTTGATCGTTTTCATATGATTGCAATTCACATGATGCTTAATGGTTTACGCATAATTGCCTTGGAAAACAGCGACAGCTGGCGATTGATTATCGGAGCGACAAAGTCATAAAATCCACTGCGTTATGACGAGGCCTTGTGTCGATAAGTTATCTCAGTATTCCACAGGCCCGTAACCAAGGGGGAGGGCGAAACCCCCCTAGAAAAATTTTCGCCCCCCTGGAAAAATGTGTTGGACATAGTTCAACAAATTTGGGCCCCTCTCAGAAAACTCGTCGCCCCTCCTGGTGTCCCAAACTGGTTACGGGCCTGGTATGCCATCGTGCTAAACAAACACCAACAACGTGACTCTAAACCGGGCTTAGCGGCCGTGCGGTTTGATGGACAGCAGTGGACGCACAACGGCCTCGGCACAGCTTGTTTTGTTTCTTGTTGCGCGTTCTTCACGTAATGTTCGCGCTGCAGTTGTCATCACAAGAGTTCAATTTATTTCTTTGTCTGAGCTTTCGAAATCCGTGAATTGTGCGTCGCGATCGTTTGAATACGTGATGTTTGTGATGCTATTTATTTCCTGATCCGTTTGTAACCTGAGTGAGTAAATGTAGGGGATGTCAGTATGAGTGGGAGAGGAAGGCTCGAGCGTAACACCCCCGGCTCTGCTCACCGTTTCGTTCTGTTTCGGCAGGACCTTGTCGCGCGAGGTTTTCAGCAGGACCTTGTCACGCGCGAAATTTTCGGCAGGACTTTGTCACGCGCGAGATTGAAGGCTTAAAGCGAAAATGGTGAAATTTCTCTATTTACAGTTGTTCCTGATGCTTGCCATGTCTTCAAAACTTGCTTGAGTCGCACGCAGAAGATACTTCGCTTTTCGCCCGCCGTAACCGAGTCGTTTCTGCTCTCAGGTTAAGAACGCTTATGACGTCAGCTCGCGACGCGCACATGAATATGTTGAGGATTTGGGGAGGAGGGATCTACGAGGACTCGCGCGTTTACGACCTTGCTGACGAGCTGGGTATCATGCTGTGGCAGGACTTCATGTTCGCCTGTGCAATGTACCCCGCAGATCAACGGTTCCTCGGAACAGTAGGAGAGGTGAGTCCAGGCGCACACCTGGTAAAAAATGACCCATTTAAGGCGGTTTTGACTGACCAGCAAGTTGAACCTATGCCGGATCATTATCGGCAAGGATGATTTTTTGAGAGAACCCATGTTGCCGTGAAAGTGTTGCGCGCCAACATTTTTCTGCACGTTTTTTTGTGTTGCCCACTTTTCCATTGATGCATGGTGGCCAGCCTGTTAAGTTTACAGCTTTTGTTCTTCCGCTTTTCACGAGAGAGGTTACCAGTTGATGTTCTCCGTTTCGTTGTCTGCTGGTATTATTCCTGTAGTTCTCGTACGTTTTAAATACGTTTCAATTTGCGTTTCGTTCGCGTCTGCCGCAAAACCCACTGGACCCTTTTGCGGAGGTTCTTGCGCTCTGCCTCCTGAGCAACCCCTGCCACGTGATAACCATGGGAGGTTTGTCACCAACATTCCCTCTGAGGCGCGCACATGCGCAGTACCACCACCAAGGCCATTTGCGCAGTGCAATCTCATTCTCGCAAACTCGCGGCATTCCCAATTTAATATCGCATGTAACGCTTCGCTGGTTGTGTGCCCACGCGTTTGCACAATTGAATGCACACTAAAAAATTGCTCAGTGTATGAGAGGAAACACTGTTTGTCATGACGGGTTGTTGCGCAAGGTTGCATGACCTTGCAAACACCTGCAAAGAAACGTTTTGAGTGTTTGCTCGTCCAGGAAGCATCGCCTCACGTTGACTTGACCTTTCAACTTTCGCGCCAGCTGATCCCTTCCCTGTCAAACGCGTTCAGAACGCATTCTCGCGCAAATGTGTGTTCGTGCGTTCCTCATCAGCTAAACCACGTGCAGCTTCACTCCTGTCACGGAAACGGACTCCGGTGACTTGTTTGCGGTCAGTGGTCCCTTGCTGCAGCGTTGTCATCAAACGCTTTGCAGCAAACCAGACTCGTCTGCACAGACCGCCGTGTCGCATCGCAGTATGGCTGATGAGCTCTGCCGTTAATTAATGCGCGAGCGGCTGATGGCGGTGTGACGTCGTTGTGTCAAGTACAGCGCTTAAATATACTCAAAAGTTTCTGCTCACGTTTTTAACCTATATGCGATAGCGGGCAATATTTCGGGCCTGGCGTTCGAAGGATGCCAGGCAACATTTTCGAGGTTTGAACGCTTTTTTGTCGCTTACTGTGACGGTAAAATGCTTATTGTGACGATAAAATGTATTAAGAAAAAGGCTGAACACGCTGCAAGAAAAAGCCTCGTTCGTGCGATGCGTTTGCGAGAACGTTTCAAAGCTGCGCAGCGCTCAGCATCTTAGTGTTTGCTGAAACACACCAAGATGTCCAAACAGAGTCAAAGGCAAGACATCGCGAGTTGTGCTTGTTCCCTTTTCGCGGCGAAAACTGAGCTTTTCTGGGGCGAAAAATGTGCTTTTTGCCGCAACGGGCCCAGTGCAATCGTCGCATACCCCAGCGGTCTATGGACCCCCGTTTGGAAAATGTGAATTGCAATCACGCGAAAACAGTGAACGTGTTTGTTTATACTGTTGAGGTTTGATATGTTAGGAAGAAGTTTTTCGAAAGTCTACTTTTAACCAAAGAAAAGATAACGGTGCGCGCTGTTCGAACGACTTTCTCGCCAAGCTGAGCAAAGGTCGCTCGTTACCAACGGCAACCGTTGCCCGCGCAACGCCTCGCGATCACTCATCCCGTTCCAATGATGTTGCAGGAAGTGAAATACCAAGCGATGCGTCTTCAGCATCATCCATCAATTGTCGTCTGGGCAGGAAACAACGAGAACGAAGCTGCACTTGCCACTAATTGGTACAACACCTCCAGCGACTTCAGCGCGTACAAGCAGGCATACGTTTGGCTTTATGTCGGTAAATTACGCTTTGTTTACTGCTGAGGAAAATCGAAACATTAGTGTAAAATTTTTCTGATATAAAATACAAGCGAACACTTTTTAATTTTTGCGATTTTGTGGGTTGTTTTCATGTTGATATTTTTTATTTGAATTTATTGGCACGTGCAGTGTTTCTGCAGCTACTTACGTAGTTTTTAATTATATGCAAGTTTTAGGAACAGCAACTACTGATCTGAATATAATTCTTGTTCGTTTTTTTTGTAGAAAACCTAATCTACCAATTTCTTAAACCAGTAATGGGAGAGCTTACTGGGCTCGCGGGCCGATTTCGTGGCCCACGGGCACTTCGGCGGGCCACTGTTACTCACAGTGCCTTTGCTTTTAATCAGATGAGGTGCTTCCCAGCATAGGATTGCATCACGGGCCATTTTGAAATCAAAAGTTCACCGGCCAAAATTTGGCCACGGGCCAACTAGTTGCCCGCCGTCATTGACGCAAGCGGTTATTTGCCCACTCAGACACAGTTGGCCCTGCCGTGCACGAAGTCGACCAGCTGCGACCTTACCTGACCTCCAGTCCAACCAACGGCGTCGAGTCGAAGAGCGAAGGCTGGGTTGCGAAAGATCCATACAGCGTCTTCTATGGCGATGTCCATTATTACAACTACAATGACGATTGTTTGGATTGGACCAAGTACCCGAAAACAAGGTGCGTGCTGTAGGCCCGTAACGACGGGGTCATTCGGAGGCAGTGCCCTCAAATTTTTTGTGGTCCCCAAATTTTCTTGTTCCCGAAAAATGTGTTTTAAACACAGAGTAAAAACTAAAATCTTGGCCCCCTAAAATGTATTTTGCCCCCCCCCCCAACCTTAAAACCTACCTACTGGCCAGCTCGTGTGGCATTCTTTTACTGTTGCTACTTCATTTCTTATCGTGCAACGAGTAACCACAGCCTTGCTGCAGCGACGGCAACAGATGCTTTTTCTCACCGTGGCACCGAGGGAGTGTTTCGCGTGGAATTTGCAGTTAAAGCTTTCGAAAAAGCAACGGGGGTGCAGGCCGGTAAATGTGGACCAACTGTTATAATATTGTCGTCAATTCTTGTCTCAAAATTATTTTCAATTCGATCGTTGCCACATGCGTTTGCTTTTTTTGTTTGTTTTTTTTTTTTTAAATGGGCAAAAGATCGGAATGTATGGAGTGTTTCATTTGTTTGAAGAACAAATAGGTTTTGCTATTCCCGAGATTTTTGCTTTGATGTCGAAACGCCCGCCCTGCAAAACGAACGCACGGGTTTGTAAACGAAACTCCGACGGTTTCAGTCCTAAACCTTCTGTTAAAGGGCGTCGGAAGGATTTTTCCAGGGGAGGCAATAGTGGATTTTTCCAGGGGGGCCAAAAAGTGGTGAAATATGATTTTACCTACTCGAAATTAATAGAACAGCCTTTTTTTGCTAAACACTTCGTAGGAAAATTTCAAATCCAGGGGGGACAAGGCCCCCCTTCCGACCCCCATGCTTCTGTTCAGGAAAATAGCTCTGAATTCAAGTTCAGTGTCACGAACCAGCACAAAGCAAGCAACCATCCCTGCTGCCTGTAGTGTAACTTGATACCGTTTCCTACGCTGAACAACACCTTGCAACAATAAACTCGTCAGATTCGCCTCGGAGTACGGTTTCCAGTCGTGGCCGTCGTTTGAAACCATCGAACTCGTCACGGAGTCAGGTGACTGGACACTCGACTCCGATTGGTCGAATCATCGTCAGCACCACGCGAACGGCAACGAGCAGATGACCAATCAGATATCGATGCATTTCAGACTTCCCGATGCTGGAAACGCGACGCAGGTTTTCAAGGACACGATTTACTTGACGCAGGTATCAGAATGTGGCGAAACACTGCGTCGTCGTGTCGGGGGGATCTTGTTTTCTGAAAATGGTGACTGCTTCGGCAAAAATATAAATTTCACATCAACTGTCACCTGGAAAAATTTGTTTTTTTGTCAGCTGTCGGTCGGCCATTTTGTTAGGAGGCGAAGAAGATAAAAGTTCAGTGTTGTGACGAGACAAAGAATCTTTGTCTTATGTGACCGCTTATCCTGGCAAAACGCAACGTCTTTGAAGCAAAAATATAACGCAAAAAATGAAATGGAGAAATCCTTAAATTCCACGATTCCATTCGTTTATTTCCTGTAACGGTGGAGCTTTTCAACCGTCTTCATCCTCGAAGCGCTGTCACGTCGATCGTGTCGTGAAGTATTCGTTCTTCTCAGCGGCCTCCTTTTAATGCTCAGCAAACATTGTTTCTCACAAACTAAGCGTTTCCGATTTTGAAAAATGTACGAGCAAAGAAATCACTGCCGTGTTGCGCACGTTAAAAACAAACAAGTATTTTGATTGGCTGGTTGCACTCGTTTCTTGTTCTCGCACTGCAGCGAATGAATTTTTGTTGCTTTTTTCACCTCCAGGTCATGCAAGCGTTATGCTACAAGAGCCAAACGGAATTTTACCGACGGAGCCGCGACGAGCTTGTCGGGGGTGCCGGACACACGATGGGCGCCCTCTACTGGCAGCTGAACGACATCTGGCAGGCGCCGACGTGGTCGTCCATTGGTGAGTTGGTCGTCCAGTGGTGAGTTGGTCGTCCAGTGGTGAGTTGGACCGTGCAGGAAAATAACTGGGAAAATGTTCTTGTGTCCGACCAACGACGATGTGAACAGATCGCTCGCGTCGATTGGTGATCCGTTTTAACAAACAACAATCGCAGAAAGCTCGCAAGGAAGTTTCTGGCTGTCGGACGTTTCAACGCAAATGCGCCCGTCGCCAATTCCAACTCGGCAGCACCTGCGCCAGCCAATAACTCAGGCCCGTAGCCACGGGGGGACGGGGGGGG
>Ga0210059_1013995_pt1 | contig 11908 bp, 7 predicted proteins | sample Ectturendosymbi2_FD_188042 | JGI IMG/M metagenome (GOLD analysis project Ga0210059, IMG submission 188042) | Ecteinascidia turbinata endosymbiont from Florida, USA - Sample 2 (SPAdes) (version 2) | ecosystem: Host-associated > Tunicates > Ascidians > Unclassified | place: Key West, Florida... | reverse complement strand
CATATGACAGCTACATTATAAAAAACGTAACTTTACTTGCGTACTTCATCCGCATGCTCAATTCTTGTGTAATTTGACAGTAAGTCTCAAACTGTCAACCCTGGGTGTCAGCTATCCCAACCTGATCGTTTTGCAGTTGTGAACTGCCCTGTCGTAGCGTTGGGTGTGTTTTACCCCACTGTTATATATATATAGACTGAGCAGGCCTATACTGCGCAGACGTAGCACTGACTGAGTTCTACTTCCTATTCCACGCACTGCCGGATATTTTTGAAATTACGAACTGCTCTGTCTTAGCGTTGACCGTTGAGTGCGGTGTTTTGCTCCGGTATCCTAACTTGTAGCGCTGATTTACGTTCGCTACAGTGATACATTATACAGCAATGAGCAAGGAGAGTGCGCCTGGAAAAATATGAGTTTTGTGTGAAAAACGTCGCTAAAACAGTGGTTTGCAAACGTGAATATGACGTCGTATTGTGACGTCACCAACAACGTATAACCAGTAACAATGACCACCATACGCCACTGCTCAATACTAAAATTTGGCAGAGGGGTTTCCAATCAACTAGTTTTCCCGGGCAGCACCAGACCTCTGCACGCCACTGCCTGGACATCTGTTTCACTCAGCGCTCACCCGTCCATCGAGTGCAAGTGTACGGCGCTTCAAATCGAGACACCCATTAGTACCCGCTGCACAACAACTCATCAGTTTATCTGACAGCAGCAACATACGTGCGACGCACTGGGCAGATCACCAATGGAACGCAGAGTGGGCGGACAACCCTGCAAGACTTCGCACTTTCATCTTCGACACCGGCACCCACCCCACGGAGTGGCCCTCCCAAGAACAGCCTGGGTCCGGTTTAACCGCCTCGGCACCGGTGTCGGACGCATTCGCTCAAATAGGATATGGCCTCCTCTGCGACCTGTGAGTGTGGCGCAGAAGAATAAACTGTCGACAATCTTGTCTGGACCTCCAGTATTACTTGCACCACAATGTTCTCTACTGTGACATTTAATGCAACAAGAATGTGTCCACCCAGGGCCGGTTTTAAGCCAATTTGACCGATTTCTTCTAATAGGGCCCCGTGTCATGCATACTAAACAACGCAAACGTACACTTTCTATCGCGGGGCCCAGTGCTTTTAAGGTGTTTTGAGAGACCAAACCGGAAGCAGCGGACACAGGCTAAGTTGGTGGGGAGGGATGCGATATTGATTTGCAATGAACCCAATTCTTCACAGGACCATATTGTGTAAATCAATCACTTTCGCATACGTACATTTACGAGGAAACAAGTCTAAGATTGGTTTAGAAGACGCTTGACTGATAAAACTGCACCGCTACGGAACCAACAAGCAATAATGTGGCACATAACAGCGATCTGACGTATTCACTGGTTTTGCGACCGACGAATCCCGCTGGACTCAGTAGCCTAGCTCAGTGTCCCCGTCCACGACAAACTCGGTGCAAAACAAGTTGTGTTAAACGCTTTATAAAAATTAACGTTTATCTTATACTTTTTCTAGACAGGGTCCTCGAGGCTGATCCTATTAGAGACCATCACCCTAAGGCAAATAGTCAATGTCACCAACCTTAGCTGCTAGTGACAGGACCGTTATACCCATTTATGCGGGGATATAAGTTTATTACACATTGAACCACGACCAAATACAACACAACTATGAATGAACATGAATGCATAAGCATGATCCTAACCTAATGACCCCCCCTTGTCTGGGATTTTTCTAAGTACAAAATCATAAAAAATTTGGCCAGGACTCTGTTTTCTTTTTGACTTAAAATTTCTCTAAATTTTGTTAAAGTCCGAAATCATAGAAAATTTGGACAGGACTCTGTTCCCTAATTGAATCTGACATGTGAAAATTTGTCAAAGTACAAAGTTAAATAAAAATTGGACAGGACTTCGTTATTACATGGAGTTACGGAACTTGTGTGATAAAGTCTAACTATTCATCAGCATACAACCTTAACTACTTTGAGACTAAAACCAAAAGTGCCAAGACCTTCGTGCTTAGAAAGTCGGCCAATTTCAGACTAGAATTCCCTTGAGTGTTAGCTACAAGTGTATCCTGGTTCACGAATTTGCCAGGCCCCACAAGTTCGCCCTTCGGTAGTTGAGTAACCACTAAACTTTCGTCGGTTGGCGTTCACAAATTTATACACACATCATTATTTATATTACAACGTATTGGTTACATGCATCCAGGGTTACATGCATCCAAGGTTACATGCATCCAAGGTTACATGCATCCAGGGCTACATGCATCCATCCTGTTTTACGCATGACTTATGTACACGCATCAGTTAACACAAGAAAGTCTCTTATTGCTGCGGGTGTTTCCTGCGTGCGTCTGTGCGACAGACACGTGGCTTTTCTGTATATCTGGGAAACCGTGGTTCTTAGTTGCATGGTTCTCCTACGATTCTATAGTGCTCCGTAGTTGATTATTAGTCGTTTAAGCTTTACTTATGGTTCTTGTTTTATCATATCTTCTACCCCATAATACGCAACAACAACATTCAGTAATAGAACTTCACAGCAAATTCAATTAAGCAGAATGCTAATAAACTCATTTGAGCAGGAGGTTTTCTGCAACACTCCTAGTTATTTGGTTATCAACCCAAACAGTTATTTTTCTTTTTGTCGAAGTGTCGGAGGGGTATTTTTCTTCCCATACATCATTGTCTTTCGTATTTCAGTATGTTGGGGTTATTTTTAACCACAACATCACTCCCTCCTCCAGTTTGAACACACATGTCTTCTTGTTTGTTCAAACTTTATTGATTTACGGTCGATTGCAGTTCTCATCAGATCACTTCCGTTTTCTTTCCTCTCTTTCAGTTGCTGGTTGTTCTTATCAGATCAGTTTCTTCCCTTCAGACTACAAATTTCGTTCTGATCAGATCTTCTATTGGCCCTTCGTTTTTTTTATCATTCATTCACATTTTATGTGCCAGTTTTGCTTTTGTTAACCTAGATCTCTGTTTTATTTCTATTAATCAGTTTATTTCTCTATTTTTCGTATTTAATTCCTGGTTGAAATAACCATATCTATCTGTGTTGACATCCTATGCTTTTATCGAACACCGCTTACATGGGACTTATTATGTTTGCATGACTTTGAGCAACAGAGTGGTGTTCCTTTTCCTAATTATTCTATTCAGAATTATTTTGTCTAGCTGTCTATTTTATGTTATCAAGCGTAGCAGTTTTCTTTTTGTTAACACCCTTCTCAAGCACCACCAAGAGAAGTTTGCAACCACTTAATGACAGATTGCTGATTGGTGGTCAGCAGTCCCTCATCAGTGTCCGTGTTTTCTGCTCTTGCTTTTTCCCTGATCCTATTTGGCTTTTGTTTTCGTACTGCAGTTTTCATTCTTAGGCTCTTATCATTCATACTTGATTATGGTGGAGCAACGGCATTTTCAGTTGTTCCTTCCATGATAGCAACAACATGCTATGTTGCCTTATGACAAACTTCCATAAAGGTAGGTCTTAAATGATTTATTTATCAATTCCTTTTAGTTCATTCCAATCCATGACACTTGCTTTCCTTTCGGATCACAAGAGAGTTTTGTTAAATGACTCACATTTGCATTCAATCTCACTCTCACAATTATCCATCTAATTTTTCTCTTTCAAACATTCATTCACATTCTTAACACCACTCATTCAAACACACACAATTTCACCACTTCATCATTTTATTTGTAGACGTCTGTGTCATTCTTATGTTTTAAAATTCGCAATACTCCTCTGGTATTGCTACGTGCCGCTAAGCACGCCACGTTCCGTTAAGAACGCTAGGGCCCTTATAACACATTCGCAAATGCTTTACGTGCCGTTAGGCACGCCCTATTTTTTTAGATGTCTTTATTCCTCAAATTGGGGGCTTGTCTCCTCATTTCTTGCGTTGGATTCGCTTAATGTTATTTCCCTGCATTTCCTTGAACCTCATTTCTTGCGTGGGTTTCGCTAAATTTTATTATTCTTTCCTAAGCTATCTAACTATTTTCGTGTCAACGTTTAAGATGTACTGGGTTGCGTAGATCGATCGCACACGATCTACCCCATACAGTGTCATATGAGTTTTGCAATTCATTGTGAAATACTATCTAACTATTGCAACTGGGCCATCTTTGGTTGACTTCCATAATTCCCTATTTCCTAAATTCTCTGCTGTCCTTAAACCTCTTTCCTTGCATTGGTATCGCTTTAAATTTATTTAATTGAATATTTAATGTTTAATTTGTTCTAGCTTTCCTTCGCTAGTTTCCCCCTAATGAAATTTGCTTCCGTTTGGCCATGATGTCAATTCTCATGACTAATTCATGATCAAATAACAGTGTATGGTTTGGCTTTCACGCTGCAACTCGCACAGAGGGTGCTACGATCACGCTCTCTTTACAGTTGTGGTGTGCCTCAACCTTATTCACAATGATCAGGAGATATCGTATTCACTCCTTGCGAACTCGGAGTGTGAGCATACACGCCTCACAATTTCGCAGTGTTTATCTTCCCCATCATTCCATAACCAATCTTGAAGCACCGGGCTAAATGGACATTCTTTCTGTATGTGCCCTCTTTTTCTGCACAGATGACACCTTTTTGTTGACCGTTTTCTTGGTCGTTTATTCCTAAAGTGTATCGTGTCTTTTTTATTTTTATTTAATTCTTTTGTTTCGGCATTAATTTCATTGTTAGAAGTCTCCTTACTCTTGTCTCTGCTCCTACTATTTTCTCCTTCCTTTAGTGCTACCGGTGGTTCATCATGGATTTCTTTATTTTTTGGTTCCATGGTTTCGGCCGTATAGCTTCATTGTAATTCGGCTATATGTCGCTTCAATTTTTCATTTTTTTTGTATGTATTTGAGCGCCTCTTTATGTGCTTTGTTGGTTTTCCAATCAAACATCTTCTCCTTCATTGCACTTAACATTTTACTTTATTTATTCACTCTAAATTTTCCTTATTCAAATAGAATTCAATTATATTTTACATTACGATGAAATGTTTAACTCTTAGTTCAAATTCGATATATATTTCTTAAAAATCTTACTCAAATACACTTATGATAGACATAAACTCTTTCTATAATTAAATCTCTTATTCAAATACGATCCACATTCCTTAAACATAGCACTATTATTGCAATAACACTTATTAACGCAATCATAGACATGTTGAATGTTTTATACATCATATGGACGTGACATAATTATCGTGTTTTATGAAACCTTTTTTATGACAGTAGTTTATCCTAAAGGATTTTGTCACTAGCTTTTATTGTTCCCCCTTTCCTGGGATAATTTGGTTATAAGCCCAAGGTTCATGAGTTAACTGATCAGATTCTTCAGCAAAGCTGTTGCTGTCGTTCTGATCCCAAGTCACAAGTCTTAGTGGAGGGCTCATCCGCTTCATCTTGGGTATTCTCTTCTCGTTTTGCCTTTCGTCGTTGCTTCCTCCTGTTTATTTTTTCTGCATTATTTATGCTTTTCTCAATCTCTTCTATCGTCAGGTCATTATATGTCATGTTCTTCTTCCATTTGTATAATCTTCTTGTTTTCTTGATTTGTCGTACATTTCTAGCATAGATGGCACCTCGGTGCTCATGCATTCGTAATTCAAAAACATTTCCATCAGGGTCGCGTGATCGTATCATTACCGACCCTGCAGCGGGTAATTTGTCAAGTATCCATCTCAGAATTATTGCATTGACTTCTTCTTCCGTGGCTTCTTCGAGCGGTTTGTGGCATATGCCTCTCCTCTGGGCACTGAAGGTTTGTAGTATTTCTCTAACACTTCTCCTTCTACGCTGTTTTTGAATTGCTCTCATAAATCCCTCTTTCTGCTGCTCTTTTGTGTCTTTTATTTTTATCTCTTCCGATCGGCGCTTGGTGGTCATATTAGTCACTCCTTCTCAGTTTCAGTTCACATGAATGTCATCAATTCCGCATTTGCCGTTTGCCAAATCAGTAATATTTTACACATTAACAATAGTTTTCTAAACAGTCCTTATTCAAATAGAATATACATTTATGTTACACATTACCATAATACGAGTATATTCTTATTTCAATAGAATACATATTCATAAAATGAATATTCTTAAATCACTAATTGGCAATGACTAGGTTTCATTTTCGAGATACGCATGACATAAAAATCATGACGTTTTAAGCCTGTTCAATTGTCTCCCATGCCTTCGCTTATGGCCACACTTAATTATATACAATTTTGCTTCAATGACATAGTCACTCTATTACTAGTTATTTCAACACTTTTCTTAATCTATCGTGTTAAATATTAATTAATTATGACATAATGGCTATATAATGACTTCTTAATTCGCTTACTTTGACAGCTTATTTGTATGGCATAATGGTGATCAAGCTTTTTACTCAAGTTGGTTTATTTTAGCGGGTTGTCACTGACCCTCTCATGCTCACTCTTATTTCAAATTCTAAAACTTTTTATTGTGCTCGCGTGCCTCAGCCAGATGTCGTTCATTACACTCGTATTCGTAATGCGGCTGTTGCAGTTCTTCATCAATCTCAGACTGATCTCTCAACCATGGCCTTCTAATCTGATAGCCTCCTCTGCCTCTGATCGGGACTCCTCTATATTCGCTTGATTTTCCTCTTATTTGGTGCCAACCACCTCGGTGTTGATTCCAACTTCTATCATGATACAGGCGTGGTGGCCGTTTTGGACAATCACGTTTGAAATGACCTTCCTCATGACAATAGAAACACTTAAGGGGTGACTTTTCTTTCTTTTCTGTGATGTTTTGTATTGCTTCCCGCATCTTGTTTATTTCACCTAAAGTCTTTGATAAAGACTCCTTATCTTGTGCTGCTTTGACCATTTCTTGCTTTAGCAGGTTTGACACCACGTAGTCTAATTTTTCTGTAGTGCTGGTGTCAGGTACGGTGGAAGCTCCAACCACTGTAATAGGTAGTTTTTCCTCTTCGCTTGCTTCATCCCTTCGCATCAAACTTATTACTTTCAAAGTTGTTAGCAGTAGTCCGCTTTCATTTGTTTCTTTTTCTGTTGTTTTCGCACCCATTTGTCCTGGTTCGTATGTCTGAACAATATCTGTTCCATATTTGGAACCTTGTAGTTTTAGCCACATTTCCAATTCAGTTAGTTGTGTCTTGAGTCTGTATTCTTCTTTCTCCCAATCCATTTCTTCTTCCTTAGTCATGGTTTGATTGGCAGCTTTTCTCAAATTTACTCTGAGCTGTATCAGTCCAAGCCTCAATTCATCTTCAGTTTCTTGTAACAATTCCATCGTGTGCTGCATCTTAACCTTTTTCTCAGTTATAATGGTCACCACTCTCGTTAATTCTTCAGATAATTTTTCTCCTTTTTTGACATATTTTTCCAAACTTCTAAAGTCTTGTTCCTCGTGGTCCGGTTGGTACCACTCAGGTGTTTGTAAGTGATATTCTTCTTTATCTTCCTTCTCCTGGGGACACCCTTTTGGAGTTTTCTCGGGTTGCAAATTTTCTCCCTCCATTTTCAGTCAGTTTATTTATATTTTCCCTAATACCTTATTCAAATAGAATCTTATTATTATTGTGTTTAAAATCTCATCACTCATTTATTCATTCTGTTTCTTCTTTTCATCAGCATTCTTCAAAGTGCACAGAAACTTCTCGTATTTTGCCTAACTTTCTTCATACGTTGGCAATTTCACGTCATAAGATTGCTCTGTTTTTATGCGTAGTCGTTGCGGTCTCACCGGTTTGTTTTGCTTCAGTGTCAGCGACTTCATATTTCCCATTGAGTTATTCTCATTGCTTTCGTCTCGTGATCGTTCATTTTCAGACGTGTTACACCCTTATTCTTGTTTAATTGCGACTTGTTATTACTCTGCAATGTTAGTGATTGTCAGAAGGTTATGATATAAATATCACTATGGTTTACTGTCCGTAATTCCCCCAAAGTCTATAATATATTCTTAAAATGACGGTTTACAATCCTTGTTTTTGTTTGAAAAGTTTTAAAATTTTGTCGAGCTTTGCCTGCCAATGCTCCACTCCCCCTTTTAAAAGAAATGGTGTTAGTTACTGGGCTTGTTAACGCATGAACAGCAGTGCATTAGGGGGTGCAGCGGTGCCTCACGGTGCCTCACGGCTACCGGCAGCCACGTAGCGAAGGCCGATTTAGCCTTCTAGGCCGACTGCAGCTTCACCTTCTTCTGCTACGGAAACTTGCTACTGTTCTTGCCTTAACAAACCAGTTATTTTAAAAGGTATGACTTTGCTAGTTTCTGTATCATCCCCATGTCCACTACTTGGGGTTGTAGTTTGCTTTGATATTTTTTATGTCCACGTTTAAAACATGCCCCTAGCATTATCACCAATACAATTGTTACCCCTACCGTTAAATATGATTTTTAACGGGTTCTTAAACCAGTTTTCAACAAAGCTTGTTATTGTATTCCCTACATCCTCCACTGCGTCTAGTGGATGATTTATCACTTTTTCAAAGGCTTTCTTCATCATTTCTCTACTATGGTGTAATGATAAATTATCTAATTCAGGCACGTAGTGTATAATTATCGGTACTGGTGCGGTCACGTTTATTATTCTGGTTTCGTTTCGGGCCTTACTAAGGTGTGTTGCTATGTCTTGTTGGAGCTCTAGTTCAGCTTCCACATGCTCTCTTTGTTCTGATGCCATGGTGAATTGACTACAGGTTTCATTTATGAGGTCCTTGTAAATTACATCACCGTTAGTCCATAATACATTTACGAGTTGTTTTTCAACTCCCTGTAGGTGGATTAATCCGTTATTCAATCGCCACCTATATCCTATACCCTGTTACAGAAAGGGTTTTGACTGATTTAAGGCGTTTACTATAGTCTGGAACAAGAACGCCTCTGCGTCACTCATTTGTCTATCGGCGGTAGCCTCTTTTAAATGAGATCTGGAAAGGTCGATCAAGACCCTATTATTCTTTTCGATTTGTTGTTGCAAAATGAGGTTTTCTTGCTCTTGAGTCTTTACATTATTTAGCAACAGTTCAACGGTAGTTGCGTCCTCTTCTGATAACTGCGCAACCTTCGCATTTAAATCCTGTATCTGCCCACTTAAGCGTCCTATGGCGGAATCTGCTTGCCTGAATCTGGCATTGTTGCGGTCAGCTCTAGTATTCATTTCGTCATTTAGTTCTTGTTCTACTCTTTGTATGCCCTCATATCCAGCATAATCAATGGCGCCTTGTACCGCAAAGGCGGTCACTATTGCTATAGCGGCGAAAACCTGACGTTTATTTCGTACCGGGTCATGAGGGGGAAAGAAGACAGCGTTCTGTGTCGAATCAGGTATTATGGAACGATTTTGATAAGGGTCATAAAAACTCTTGTCATACCGAATTTTAGTTTCCAAGTCTACCATGGTCTTATTGCATTTTGCCGTTGCCTGCTTGTTGAGACAGTTCTTTCCCCACATCACTGGGTATTCGTTTATGTCGTGAACTCCTCCAGTGGGTGTACTAACAGCGTTAGGGTTAATCTGACTACCCCCCATTTCTCTTAACTGATTATAATTTCCATGCGATACTATAGTGGTTAGTTTTAAAGGAGCATAGATCTCTCTGTTTTCCGTTGGGTATTCTTTCGGCCGCCGCGCAGTCAAGTTTATGGGTTTATCTTGATGTATCCACAGGAAAGGCGGCCCTGTGGATGCTGGTCGAGGAGAACCTGGTGTGAAATCACATCTTAGACTACTCCCTGCTGCCCATCCGAACCAAGGTCCTACTTTAATCATTGATTTTGCGTATCCCGTCAGGACATAGGGTATTTCTACATAATGTTCATGTGAGGTTAAATTCTTTAGGGTATTATTTTTAATTCGGTAGGAACAAGTCATGGAAACTGTGGCATGTTCACCCAAATAACTCGTTATTCTTTGCATTATACTCTTTACGTAGTGTGGGAGCTCATTTCGGGGTTTCGTCCAATATATGGCCTTAATTCTAGCTTCTATCTTATTCTCATACGAGTGATTTATTACATTACGAACTTGGCTAGCCGGCATCCATGCGAAATCTCGCACTCCCTTTTTCCATCTTTCGATGGCATTTATTGCCGTTAACTTGCGATGATCTAAATGTCGGTCAAATACTAAAACCTCTGGTGGTCGCGGCTTTTTCATAGCAGTTATTTCACCTCCATCAGGTGCTTTGCGCCCAGTCAATTGATATTTATGCCTATATGCCCAATTTCGGGGTTCCGTTAATTCTGGTGATAGGATATTATATATGTCCGGTTTGGCGCGCTCCTTAAATCCTACCCACAGGGCAAAATCGTCAAACAAACGCGTCCATCCATAAGCAGTTGGCGCAACTATCTCAGCGAAACAATGACAATCTCTTACATAAAAAGAGTAATTAGACTTGTACATTGCATCCTTGCCAAATCTGGCTTGAGCATGGTTGGTGGTATTTACACCCACTAACCCAAAATGTGGATGCGCATAAATTTGATCTACTGTAGAATTGGTTGCCATACCCGCTATATACCCTAAATGTACTTTTTGTGACGGCAATGCCTGTTTTAGCGGACAATATCCCTGACCCCACAGTGTCGGTCTATTGGCATCGACCTTATTCCTGTCTGTTATGTATGCCTATCCTAACGGTTGTGACGTAGTTGGGTACGTTAATGGTTCTAAAGCATTTATCTGCCATTGCAGGCATGTCTTTTCTGTTTGACTTCCCAAATAGGATTCTTCCGCACAATAACACTGTATTGGTAGTTTTTGCGGGCTACTACACGTGGTTGACGAGGGAGGACAGTCACATTCATTTGTGTATGCGTCGCCTTAGTAACACAACGCTTGTTATCATCGTCGTCCTCCAACCTCGCCACCATAAACGTCTGGTCACCGTCTTCGTCTTGTATGTTTGATTTGTCATTCGTGCTAGCTTTCTCACAGCTAGTATAGCACGAACGCCTTGCATTGTTCGCATTCTTTCTGGGACTTCTTGTTTCTTTCTTTTCTTAGTCTTGAGGGAAGCTGTTGCATTTAAATCCTTCTTGTTTCTTCTCACACAAGCATTTATTTTATTCATCATTAAACAACTTTCCCTATACCTTTAACGACATTTGCATTGTATTAGTTATCATCCTTTTTGTGAATTGTTATTGAGTGTAACCCGTTCTATTAATCACTGTTTCTTTTTGAAGTGTCAGTCGCCTGTACTATTATTCAAACAGGTCTTATTTCAAGCGTACATTTATCATTACATCACGATACTAAGTTTTAATAATTTTCTACATAAAATACTACTTAGTAAAACCGTATTTTGAACAAAGGTTTTTAAATTTTGGGTGTGAGCATGTTAATGCTCTTCTCCCCCCTTTTTTTAAAGCAATGACCATCTCATTACTGGTTTTATTCGTTTCTTCATTGCATATGTTTATCGTAATTGCCAGCAGGTTTCCTTGTTTTGTCTTCAACTTTCCTTGCTTAAGCACTTGTAAGTCAAAGGTATTTCTTTTGACCTCTTTCTGTCACACTTCACCTCCTCTTTTTCTGCTTGATGGATTTCACTAGTTCTTATTTAATTAGTTTTACATATTTACTTAGTTATATATTCAGTTGTACTATTTTAGCATTCATAAATAATTAGTTAAGCTATTTACTTAGTCATTCGTAATTTATAATACTTCTTCCTCTCCTTAATTTTCTCACCTTTGTTTTTCGGATCCCTAGTTATTCATCGACTCCCCCTCGGCATACCGCAGTCGCGCTTTGACTGCTGCCGCTCTCATCTCTTGGGTTCACGGAGTCGTTGGCTCCCTAGTTTCACACACTAGTTCTTTGCTTCATGATTGAAGTCTTGCTATCTCACTAGCTCACACGTCTTAC
>Ga0210059_1013994_pt1 | contig 11908 bp, 5 predicted proteins | sample Ectturendosymbi2_FD_188042 | JGI IMG/M metagenome (GOLD analysis project Ga0210059, IMG submission 188042) | Ecteinascidia turbinata endosymbiont from Florida, USA - Sample 2 (SPAdes) (version 2) | ecosystem: Host-associated > Tunicates > Ascidians > Unclassified | place: Key West, Florida... | reverse complement strand
CGAATTGTTGCTTGAAAAATTTTTTGCATGGAAATTCTGCATAGTTTATTGTACCCCAACTGGAGTGTTAATTTTTATCGAATTACTCCATTTCACTTTGGCAAAGCTAGACTTTTTCCGCTGCACATTACGGTCTGTGGCAAACCATGTGATCGCCTGAGACAGAAGCCACGCCAAACGCGATGAGTAATTTTGTCAGTCAGAAGTGCCGAATAGCCGTTGCGATCTGGGTCTGTTGAACAGTGTTGTAGCTGTGTTCAGTGGAGGAGTTACATTTGTGCTAAATTTTGGTAATCTTCAATTTTTGTAACCTTGAGTTTTGATCTTAGCAACAGTGCGTAATTTTTTCTTTTTGCTTCATACGTTGACTTTTGCGCAGGACTGAAGATGTGTAATACACGAAACTAGTTTCCTTACGCAATAAATTGCGATAGATTCGCTTGGTGTGGGCCACTGTTGTGGCTTTGCAAATATTGCTGAATGATACGTACAAGCTGAATCATTGAACCAGACTTTGATTGTCACAGTTAGAGAAAAAATTATAAAAAGCATCAAATTCATTGCAAATCAAACAACAACAACTCAAGATGTCATGAAGTTATGCAGGTTAGACAGTTTTAGGTTAAAAAACTCAGTAATGTCTCACTAAGCGAGGTGTTTTTGTGAAAGATCACAATTTTTTGTAACAAAGCTAACAGACTCTTCCATTGACAAAAATCTTCTTATTTCCAAACCTACTCTGTATCAATGAAGTATTCATCTTTTGTTAGTATTTTTTGATGGGGCACAAGATTAGGTTATTCAGAATCGTCTTTGTCTTCACCTTTCCCAGTTTCATCAATTTTAGCAGCAATGTAACTTATGGCACATGCTCGGCAACAATTTTATTTCATCTAATTTTTCGCATTGAAGTTTGCTTTGTCCTGCTAAAGTCGCTTGGTCAGTGCACACAAACAGGAAGTGTGCTATGAAAAACAACTATACATATGTGGCATGAGCATGCAGCAAAGTGTTCTTGGCTAGTCACCTCTAATATTGCTTGTGAACCTGGTGAATAGTTGATTCTACGTACAAATGGTTGTTGAACCTCATGGCTACACCAACTAATCATGTCAGGGCATTTCTATTGATGCTTGCGCCCTGTGCCTACAAGCTTCCAAATACTTTAGAAGGCATTTTCAAGTAACTTTGATACACAACGTCTGGCAATACCTATTGAAATCAGTTTGAAAAATTTATTTGCTGTTTCGTTTCCTCCATGAAAACCATGACTGTATTTGTTTAAATTATCTGACAATTGATACTTTGGCAGGTGACTACTTTAAAGGCTATATGTGCCCATGTTGCATATCCACAAAGCTTTGTTATTTGAAAGAAACACACAATGGGTTTCTTTTGGCGGACATTTATATATTAAGAGCTGTTGTCTGCCAGCAACACAATTATCCTGTTACCACAACAGGGCATATAGTTTTGTGATTTTGGATGATCAGGCACAAAATTGTTGAATGCATGATCTAGCGCTGTTGAGTAGAACGTGGAAAAAAGATACACTTACCACTTTGGTGTCCGGCCACTTTTGGAGATTTTCAATAAAAAAAAACACTGAAATGCACGTGACTTTGCGCAGGAATTTCTCCTGTTCGGTAAGTGCTACGGACCTGGTCGAAACGTCAAAAGATGCAGCAAGTCTTCTAGACTGCACTTGAAAAAAAACTTTTTGGTTGGGGGTGCAGCTTCTTTGTGACTGATGTCATAAGTGGAGGGCTTTCAGGGCACCTTCTCCCACTTTACCTGGCCCTGGACGCCAACCATTAGATGGTAGAATTTCACTGAAGTTTTTACTGGAAACTAGGCTATAATCTGAGTCTTTTGATACTTTGGATGACCTACTGGGGTTTCAGGTTCAAAAGTTATGATCTAAAGTAATTAAAATATTTGACTAATTAGCTAATTAGATAATTAATTAATTTGTTTATCTTAGATCATAACTTTTGACCCAGAAACACTAGAAAGTAGATCAAAGGCTCATAAGACTTGGACTCGAACCTAGTTTCCAATGAAAACTTCGGCGAAACACTTTGGCCTAGTGGTTGGGCCGTAGGCCAGGTGACATGAGCTAAAATGGCCCTAAAACTACTTACTTCACTTATGACATCACTCATAGAAAATCTGCAACCCTCAACAAAAAATTTTTTCGAGTGCAGACTAGAAGACTGGCCGATCCGTTTGAGCCCTTGAACAGCTCTCTAGCGCAATCGGCGGAGGAGCTATGGTGTTGGTAAGGCAACCGAAAACTGCTGTTTCTTGGCCGAAATCAAAGTACGAACATATCATACGTCAGTTCTTAAACTATTAAGCAACCTGCTGACAAACAACTGCAGAAACACAATGGAATAAAAAGGAAAATAATGCTACCTGGCACTTCATATGATGAAAAAAAATAGTATCTAAACAATAATACACACAAAGCACTGATGCTATCATTTTGATTAGTCATCTTCAATTTCAAAGCCCGCACATCGTAATTCACTACTGCTATGTTCAGGATGCATGATCAAAGCACAGGTGTTTGAAATGATAACAAATGTTTCCCATGTATGAACAGCATTGCATAAATTACATATGACACAGAGCCCACACAAAAACATTTTATCTACAAGCCTTAATAAACATTTCATACACGTAAGAAGTAAACATACACCCTGGATATATTGCAGTAAGCTGTGATAACACTCTGGCCTCTTTGAAACCAAAAACCTTTACCACATGAGTATCTAGCTGGAGATTTATAAACAAGTGAATAATATGATAATGTTGTATATTGTCTTGTTGGAGGAGTTGAACAGGAAATCTGCAAAACATGACATACAGGCAAAACACTTTACAAACTCATCACAGAAGCATATCTTATCATGATTAAAGTTATGGTTCCAGAGAGGCTATGCAAAAACAATGCTAAATCAAACATTACACTACAAATAAACAAAGATGGAATTAGGAAAAAATTCAAAATATATAGGATCAGCATTATTGTTTCTTGTAAGATATCATGGTAACAAATGAGCAATACTAAGAACTACAAATCATCTGACTCAACAAACCAAGCCCTGTGAATGAGAACAAGCTCAAGGTATTATGGGACTTCAAGATTTGAACAAACAGATGGAAATTCCAGAGTAGGAAAGAAGGAAGTGGACCAATGGAAGACAAACATGGGGCACCACATACCTTGAGCTTGAGGCAACACATACAAATACTGTAAAAACTGCTTGACCTAACAAAGTCTGGGCAAGACTGCAAGGTCAGCAGGGTTAACACCCAAATCACACAGGAATTGAGTGATGAACTAGAGATAACACTTCTTTTCACGACTTCCAAGTTTACAACTGTTCCATAACTTACACTGGTTTATTGCTATGCACAGAAGATGATAACAGTTGTTATCGAAACGTTTGCAAGATGTCAGTTGTATCGTTTGCTTTGGCCGTAGTATTTATTACACTGGTTTAAATCTAAACAAAATACAGTTGACAAAAACAAAAAGACTCACAATAATCACATTTAATTTCTGCATTTTCAAAATAAACACACTTGGAAAATAAAGTAGAAATAAATGATCAGGTCACAGATTGTATTGTAACAAATCTGATGCTATTCCGTATGTCTTATGTTTGATAGATTAAACTGCAATTAAGCTAAAGGACAGCTAAAACTACTAGGCCAATTAATTTTTAACAGGGAATAAACATAGTTTTGAAATATTTTGTGGTTAGAACAGAGCCCACGTGGCAGTAAAGAAGATTACTATGTCTAGCTTTAATCAACATACCGACAAGCATTTTTGATCTGGACTGAGAGGAGGATGCCACTGCTCATCTTCCATACAAGTTATGTTATGAGTAACGATGCCATATTCCAGTTCAGTTCCCTCAATGCATGTGTATGTGGCATTGGTTCCAACTCGATAAACACCCTCTGAAAAATGTTAGAAAAGCTTAATATCATAGCAATGGTAAGACAAGTGTTCAAACAACACGTGTTTGATTGAAGTTGTTCATAGCAATATTGATAAAAATCATGATTCTTTCAAAAAAGTTAGATTTTTTTGATATAATTCCGATTTTTCAAATTAAAAACATATTTTTTAAATTTTTATGGTATTTTTGATTTAATGCGTAAAGGGTGGCCATCTAACAAGTAGTAATTTTTCATTTCAAAGGGTTTGCTTCACTATCAGCTTTTTGTGCTTTATTTTTTTTGTACAGTAACTAGACTTCAGCTGAACTTTCACTCAAACTTAGTTTGCACTTGTGCATCATGCTTGCAGCAAATCAGTTCATAACACCCGTACTCGTGCACAAGTTTGTTTAAAACATATACCGAGTTATTGAGCAATAGGCAAAGCACAGCTAAACGCAAGTGCGTTTTCGGACGGAGTCGAAAAGCAGAAATGCTGTCTAGGACCAGGCGATATAAAAACTGTTATAACTTTTCTTCTCTACAATTTTTTGATTTAAAACTTGGCAGGATGCTTTGTAACAGCCATAGCAAAAGTTTCTGTGATTTTTTTATTTTTTCTATTGTTGGAATAGGCACAATAAACTTTCAAAGTAATAAAACAACCAATCCACCCTTGTTTTAGGGTGTTTTTTCTCTCAAAAAGAAGTGGAAAAATTATTTGATATCGATTTTTTTAAACTACACAATGTGACTGACGTTTTTGTGCAGAATTTGTGTTTCTATTGTGCATGGTTTTCTATCCAGAGCATTTTCAAAACAACGCCATGCCCACTCATGCATCAGCGCGAAAACCATACCAGCGTTCTAGCATCAGACAGCAGGCACGAATACATCGTGGACCGGCGGTTGATGTGTTCAGTATAAGTCATTGAGTACATTGTTTCCTGCATGTTTAATGTGTCAGGTAGAAAAGTGCCTGCTGGAGAGAGGAAAACTGAGAATGAGCAGTTGCCTTTGTTTGCACAAATGGCTTGAAAACATCTTTGTATAACTTGCCACATCAGCTTCTTCTAAAAGATCTTTTTCCAGTGCATAATTAACTACCACCAAGTTGTGATCACAGTTAACATGCAGACAGTTGGCAAACCGTAATGTATTGCTATGCATCAGCAGCGCATCGCTTCACTGTCATTACAGATCCGCTTGTGCCGTAAATGCTCAGCAGTAACGCTGATCAAATATTAGATGCTGCCACTGCAGGTTTCTAGAGCAAGTGTTTTGGAACAGGCAAGAGCATTTCCCTTCTAACGTTGTATATGATTATTACGAAACAATAATGTCGCTCCACATATGTGCTACCTGACACCGTTGGTATCTGTAGCTTGACAACAAACCAAACACGAATATTTCATGAACTGTGGGATATAAAAATGCTTCTAAATGTTCTAAAAATCCCTTGCTCCTGATACAGTATCGTAAATTCTGAAATCCTTCAGTGGTTACCGAACCAGTGGTCATCAGTTGAAACATAAATTCGAAGTTGTTGCAGGCCCATGCATTGCATGTTACCTTAAAAATGCGCACTACATGTGTGAAGTAACAAATGCCCGTATTAGTTGTGGAACGTTTCCCGCACTTGCAGCCATTATTTTTCTGCTTGCTTTGGGCATTACACTGCAGTTGGGCACACGTTTGTATCTTAAAACTGCCGTGTATGAAGACTTGTAGAACTGCGGAATATGGAAATGTCTCAAGAAATTCTAGGAATCTCTTGGTGCTGATGCAGCTTGGAGCTGAATGAGAAGACCAGTACCATATTAGCTATGACGCCTATGCAGCACGGGCCTTAGGGCCCCTGCAGTCAAGGGGCCCAATGTGAAGGCTGGCATTCAATATACAGTAATAGCCTGCCAACACACTATGTTTGTTGCCCAACGTTCAATGCAATGAACAGACTATGCGTGGAACAGAAAAAAACACATTCCAGGTGCTTGTGACATCATAGAAGAACGGTATGGCATCGTATTTATGACACAGAGGAAAAGAGGAGGGCATACAGCAGGGGTCACCAACAAGGTGGCCGTGGGCACCAGGTCAGTGTCTCCACATTGATGAATATAGTTATTTTCATTACCACAATGATAACATAATTAAAGACAAATTGAGAAAATTTTATTTCAGAAGTCTCTGTACCAGACTGGTAGCCCTTCACATGAATCTGTGCCAAAAAGTAACTCTCATTTTTAAAACGGTTGGTGGACCCTGGCATACAGCATCATGAGAGTGAACTAATACATAAACAAAACATTTACAAGCTGATACATGAATATGCTTGCAAAAAAGCACGCAAAGTACGGTTATCATTGGAGTGACTCACATGGTGAGAAAAACTGAGAACGTTTTCCCATTCCTGAGTTTGATAGGACAAACGTTTTCATTTCCCCATTACATACCTACCCTTTTCATTTGATGCTGCAGAGTGTGCTATTTTGCGTGATAAACATGAGCATTATGAGGACACCATGCGACAATGGTTAATATTGAAAGGGTGGGTGCCCTTGAAAAATTGTGACTCAGGGCCCCTACAAGTCTCATCTGGCACTGGTAAAGACTTCACTGATTGTTAGCCTGCGGCATCATGAAGCTTTTAAAATCCCAATGGTGTTTGTTATGAATCATTCGGTTTTAAGGCATTCACCAAATGAATCTTATTGACGTGAAAAAAAAGAGTGAAGTAAAACAAGTGACAAAGTTGAAACAGTGGATTGTCTGCAGAGGAATGTACAGCATATATCCGCATTCCAAACTGAAGTGTACTGTGCTCAGTGCTTCAGAAAATCAACTATAAGTTGAAGTTGGTGTACAGTACATATCCACATTTTTTGTTCTAAAGAGAATATAACACATCTGGTGCAAAGGTGTTTTAAACATAGTTGCATGCGTCGGGTTGTTACCCAACGCCATAAAATGAACTTATAAAAGCAGACACCTTTGCACTCGTAGGAAAGAGACACGACTAGACCACGTCAAACACAACGTGCTAACTGAAGCCTGGAAGTTGAACATGCGGTGATAATTTTGGCAAATCAGCAAAGGGAGTCATTTTGGCAACAGTTGCTGCAGATAAATGGCACTCAGGTTTCACACCATCTGAGCAGTGCACTTTACACTCCTTCAAAGTTAACTGTGTACTTAAGCCATTCAAGTTTATGAATGAAAAGAACATTTCCATTTGAATATCCAGTTTATGCGAATAGCCATTATGCGATTAACTAACCGTACTATTTTCTTATATGGGTAGTTTCAGTTTGGGATTCTGGAATTCTATGCGATAAAGCAGTTTATGTGTTCAACTGGTATGGAATTAGCTCAAGTCGTTTATAGTTGTGCTAGGCCACTTGACAAGTTTGATTAGGTCTGAGGACACCTATAGCAGAATCGTCGCTAGAAAATTTTCAATAGAGGGGCTTTGGGTTTGGGGTTTGTGCGAGGAGGTTTGACACTCTAAAAACTGACAAAACGTCAACTGATTTATAGGGTTTCATGTTTCCATTTGGGTGGGGATTGAAGCTTTGATTGGGGGGCTAAGCCCCCAAAAGCCGCGCCGTGGTGACGGGACTGACCTATAACCAAGAAAAATGAGTTTTATTCTAAAATGTATACTTAAAATCTGGATTTTCTTGGCATAAACACTTTCGTGTGACAAAAATGCACCACTGCATTAAAATAAAAAGATCTGTTGTTCAATGCTGCAAAAATGTATTTGTCAGTGTGATAAAACGAAAAATTATTGATTTCCATCGCCGGATTAAAGAAAGTACGCTGTGTGGGCCTTTTTGGGTTTTGAGTGACCAACAATTTTTTAGTGATTCTCAGGTAGAAAAAAGCAGAATAGGATTCGGTTTTCTGGATTCGGTTTAGCTATTCTGGAATGATTCTGGAATAGTAAACTATTCTGTAATGTCCAACCCTAGATGCAACAATGGCAGCAAAACATTTGGAACAAATGACAAACACATCTGCAAATCTATTGCTCTGATTTAATCATACCAATTCTAAACCTAAACAAGCACTGGCACATTTCTACAATAAAGCAATCGACTATCAAAAGTCTTTAGGCACAATCTCTCACCCTGAGCACTCATGACCATTAATGTCATTCCAGGTATTTCATTGGGTTCAGGGCATGTTATGGGAATGCAAGCTAAATCAAACACAGCAGCTTCACGCAATTTTCTATCATCAAGATATGTGGTGGCATTGTCTTCATTCACCACTTTAGTGATCTTTAAAAAAAAATTGACAAATTAGGTGTTAGAAATCAGGAGACAATGCACGTCTCAACAAAGCATATTCAAAAAACATAATGGAGCAGCACACAGTTTCATGTTTTGAGGTACAATGATTGTCACAAGTCTATTAACCTTCGTTCCTGGGAGTTTCTGGTAAAATCCTGGTTTCAACTGTGTCTTAGCAATTCCATAACTCACCAGGTGATTGTGCTGGAGAGCTGTTCAAACCCTCAAAGGCCTCAGTTAATCTTCGAGTCTGCATTGAAAAAAATTTTTTGGTTTTGTGTTTTAGTTTTTTTATGAATGGTGTGATAAGTGGGGTAGCTTTGTGGCAATTTTAGTCCAGGTTTCCTGATTCTGGGCCAAAACTGCCAGACGGAAGTACTTCACTCAAGTTTTTGTGGATAAAACCCGGCTAAAATCTGGGGCCAAACCTGGCTAAAATCCGAGCCTTTTGATTATTTGATTGACTTCCTAGAGTTTCTGGTTCAAAAATCATGATCTAAAATAAACAAATTAATTAATTATCCAATTAGACGATTAATCGATTATTTTGTTTACTTCAAATCAGGGATGGGGAACCTGCAGCCCGTAGGCCAAACATGGCCCAGGTGAACATTTGATATGGCCCATACCAAAATTTTCATTACCCTTGTTAGCGTACAACAATGCATCAACTCTAAGCTGCATGACAAGCAGGTACTTAGATAGTCATTTAACAGTAGTCACTCTTCCTCATGCCTAGACAAAGATAGAATTATCGATTAATTTTGTGGCTTGCCAGCGATAATGAACAATTCATGTGGCCCGTGATAGTAAAAAGGTTCCCCATCCCTGCTTTAGATCATAACTTTTGAACCCGAAACTGCAGGAAGTCATTCAAAGTATCGACTTTACTTACAGATATAAACTGTTCCCTTTATACAATAAGTATCTTCACACTAGGGAGGTCTGCAGTCTAAATGACCCTTTTCATTCACAGCCTCCGATATGCATAGGGCCAACATACCCATATGGCACTGACTACTCAGGCATGAAAGCTTTGGGCAGAGCAGCAACATTCAATGGAGGAAATGTCTCCTTAGACATGCAAACTCTTGCATAATGACCTTTCTTTTGGCATTTATGCCAGATTTCTTCCTGAGCAGAGCATTGCAAATGTTTGTGATATGGCTTTCCACAAAAGTAGCATCTTTTTTATTCCACTGTATTGGCCAAAAAAAAACTTATTGACAGAGCTCTACCTAAAATTCAGTCAAACTTGGCCAGCAGGGCTAGTAGCCTAACACCACTAACTATTTAGATAGACAGTGGTATTGATGTCATTGTCAAAACACACCAGGAAAGATTTCCAAGTTATCAGAGCTTTGAGTCACAGCGCATTTATTACATCATGATCACTGTTTGTTTCTATGAGCATGGTGCTGAAAAGATACTTGACTTGTCGAATATTCAATAAATGACAGAAAAACAGCAATGAGAGCTGTTTATCCATACGTACATACACTTAAAAAATCGATGATGACAATCAACTGCACAACTGAATCTGTGGAGCACTGTCTATCAAGATGGGAGAATGATAAATATACTTCTAAAAAGATGGCAGAAATATAAGAAATATAAATATACTCGTAAAAACAAAGCCTCAGTGGAAACGAACCCACGTTACTTGGTGTGACCCTGAGGAGGGTCTAAAATTATTAAATTTTGTCATAACGGAGTAGGTGTAGAGGACAGATAAAATTTAGGTCGAAACTGGAAAACAAAACAGTTGCGATTGGAGACTGTGTCCTCTTGCCATGAGGCAAAATATTACAAAATAGCTCTGCATGTGTGTAGCAGTGTATGGGCTACTGAAAGCTTTGCTTGCATTGGAGATGACACTGTCAGAGTAGGAAATTCTGGGACACATGCGGTCTTCACAAAATCAATTAAGAGTGTTAAAAAACATGTATTGTTTCATGTCACTGTGCAGGTGCTGTTTAGAGAAGGTAGGGGCATAGTTGTTTCATAATGGTACTATGCAACATTAGAAGGGAAATGCTGTTACGTTTTCCAAACCAACCGCATTAGAGACCTACAGTGACAGCGCTTAATATATTATCAGCTTTAGTGTTAATCACCTGCGGTACAAAGGGGCCTGTCATGACAGCCAAACAGACCCTCTGGATGCACCCCTGCATATGCATTTAACGATCCTTCTATCGTTGTACTTCATAATAACAACTATGATGACATGATCCCTGTGTGTGAACTTCACAGTTAACACAGATATATGCTTGTGTTTTATCGAAGTAATTGTGCTAGTGCTATCAAGGATAACATTTTATATCACCATCCTGTATCTATCTTCGTGTTCCTTCATGCATTCATGTGTTCATGTGTTGATTGTTACTGCCATGCATGCTTTAAGTCTACTGTGTTGCATGTGGGAATGCAGGTGTATGCCATAAAACAAAACACATTCTGGTTATAGTAAGATAAACCTTTAATGTCCAACAAATTTTCCAAAATTTTTTACAAAACACAAAAGATCATATATCAACATCAAAAAGTGAAACACTGGTAAGTGTGTGTTCCATCACCACGTGAGGACACAAGTGTATGAAACAAATAAGCTGACATGGTTGTGTTGTTAAAGGTGTACAACTGTTGGAAGTTACAAGATCATTGGTTTGCAGTTTGTGTATTTCAGACAGGTTGGTCAAGGTGCATTTCATCACTGATCAACTTCCTACAATCTAGTTGGAATGAATTAGCACTGAAACAAAACATTGTTACCTGCTTACCACCTGCTGTTGGTTGCGAGGTTCAAATGTATCAAGCATTCACAAAATATGGAAGACTGGCCAAAAAAGTTGAAAATTGGGTACATGGACAAGAAAACCCGAAACCTGTGCGATGCATTAAACGTTTCACAATGGCTACATCGGATCTTTTAAACATTTCAAATCCTTTTGTAGTGATCCTCAATTATGGATATGAATCTTAAATTTATGACTACGGCAACCGAACATGAATAAAGTCAAAATTGTTCTGCCGTTTCAAAGTTTATGAAACATCCACAAACCAAGTTTTACGCTGATACCATCAGTCATTCCCAAGTTATTAGGTCAAAAAAAGTCAAAATTTATCATTAGGTCAAAATTTATTGTGAGGTCAAAATTTTCTAGCAGCATGGTTTTCTTCTTTATCAATATTTTATTAAAGTTGCAAAAACAGACTGTGATATGTTTTTACAAGTTTAGTTCCAAATCTGACATAATAATCGCTTTGTGGTGACCTGCTGTGTAATAATATTGTTTTACCCACTGCTGGATTGAATATTAAAGTAGGCTGGGTGTCGTAAAACAAAAAACTTGGTCTTACAGTACTTAGTTTGGTAAATGCTCATAGTGTTTTAACTTCATGATACTCTCATAGTTTGACTCTACTGTAGTTATTAACATTTTGAGAGCCGCCTGGTTTCGGCAATTTTCACAAAAAAAACAGCAGTTTTTGGTTGCCTTACCAACGCCCTAGCTCCTCCGCCCATTGCGCTAGAGAGCTGTTCAGCGGCTCAAACGGATCGGCCAGTCTCGTTGATCGCACTTGAAAAAAAATTTTTGGTTGGGGGGTGCGGTTTTTTTGTAAGTGACGTCATAAGTGGAGGA
>Ga0210059_1013993_pt1 | contig 11909 bp, 7 predicted proteins | sample Ectturendosymbi2_FD_188042 | JGI IMG/M metagenome (GOLD analysis project Ga0210059, IMG submission 188042) | Ecteinascidia turbinata endosymbiont from Florida, USA - Sample 2 (SPAdes) (version 2) | ecosystem: Host-associated > Tunicates > Ascidians > Unclassified | place: Key West, Florida... | reverse complement strand
TTCATGCCGAAAAGCATAGAATGTGCACACAGAAAATACAAAAAAGTAAATACACACATATAATAAAACAGAGTTACAGAATACTAGAAATCACAGTAGTTTGTTAGACAAATGAAATGTTGCTAATTCGGCATGAATGACTTCCTGTGTTTTTCAGCTATTTTTGCCTTGTTTTCTTTCGTACCTCACTAATAAGGTGCTCAGCTAAAAACTGACCGTTACTGTAACTAGCCTGTTTTGAACATGGTCTTTTATCACAAAATAAAAAAAACAAACAAGCGAAAAAAGAAAGACTGAAACAATAGACATTTTCAACACAACACAGATGATAGTGGGCAAGCAATGGGTGAAGAGTCAAGGCATGCACAGATGAGCAAGTGAAGCAAGCACACACAGGTGAAGGAAGCGAGCAGCAATAAGGTTTATGAGGTCAAGAGCAATGCATTTTAACACATTTCATAAATGCATACAAATTATGAAGAAAAGAAAAATTTCCCACGAACCATAGTGGGGTGAGTTTCATGGATGAGTTGTTTTCAACCAGATGCATGGTGTCACCAGATGAAGTTGAAGAGACAAGAAATAAGAATATGGGCAGATTGCAATAATATTAGCAGCAAACATTATTCCAATAACAAGTATTAGGTACATGAAAAACAAAATATGTTTAGTAAGTGATAGAAGTATTTAGTTATCAAGTAGAGGTTCAGCACAAAAAGTCACGACTTATGTGAACAACCCCTTATTTCATAGATATATAGCCTATAACTAAACTAGTGTCTTGTCATTGACACCATTTGTTCAGCTTTATATGATTGTGGGCTTAGGAATTAAGCTGAAGTCAATGTCCGTGAAGTCCTGGAGGTGGACATAACTTCGTTTGCTTCTGAATCCTCTTATTGCAGCAAAAATGCTCCTTAAAAGGACAAATCTGAGCTATGTCCTAATGTATGTCATGACAGATGCATATATGACTTCCTGTGTTTTTCAGCTTTTTTTCTGCTGGTCTTTTGTTGACTCTGTTGTATTCTGGTGCCATCCCCCCACTTGTTGTAAAGACAAAGGGATTGAATGATAAGGACTTCTCAATGTCAATCACTCTTTGGCTATACTTATTTTTTTTTTGTCTTTTTGAACATGGTCTGTTATGCATGTGGTGTGTTATGATGAATGGGTCTGTTATGAACAGCTCTGTGGAAACTCTAACTCCAAGCAATTATCCGGTTTCAACTCTGACTGCGGGTTAACTCCAACCTTCAGCTGTATTAATTACTTAAAGTGATAATTATTTTCAGATATGTTCATAAGCCCTACTTGCATTTTCTAACAATACAGAAACTTGTTTTGAAATGACATTATTGTAAATTCTCATTTTCATTCATACCTGACTTTAGCAAAATGTGATCAAGCAACATTAGTTTAATAATTTTTGCAGATAAGAAAATACTTTTAAAATAACCAATTTGAATTATTAGAGAAACGCTGAGTGGTAGTTGATTGAAGCCAATGATATAGTTGAGACTGTAACCTTAAGAACGAGACCTGGTTGCAACTTTGAGACTGAAATCTTCATCAAAAATTCTGAGACTTGAGACTTGAAATTGGAGACCGAGACTTAAGATTTATGGATTTTGCTGAAATTTTTCAAAAAATGTTATCCATCACTTTTACGTTGAATTTTTTTTGAATTTCTGACATTTTTCCAGCCTGTTTTGTTGTTTCATACTTGCAAATGCAATAAATAAAAAACTCTGTAAATTATCTAAGTTTTCCTAAGACATTTCTTTGTGATATCCAATGTCTCAAGAAAATAGTAGGCTTGTGACTGAGACCTCTATCCTCAGATTGAGAGGAGACCTCAAGACCAAGTCTCGAGACTCCATCATCATCACTGCATTAAAGCATAGGCCTACCTTGTAAACATCATCATTAAACAAGTTAAATTGAAAAATGTATGTAGGCTATCTTACTAGTACATGTATTTGCACATATGCGACACAGTTGAAAAAGTGCTAGGGGTTTCATGATACCATCTCAAATGGTTTCATTGACACATCTGTTTTACGCTTGAACACCTGCCAAGCTTCAGTGTTACTGAATGCACGTGTGTCGCTATTGTTTTCCTTAGATGGCCAACTGAATATGTTGCAAGTAAGCTCTTATACCTTAGGTCAGGGGTGGGCAAACGTTTTGCACGGAGGGCCACATTTTTTAAAAAATGTTACAGCCGAGGGTTGCACACTCTCATTACAAAGTAGGAAAATGTATTCAGTGTATAAACAACCACATATTCACTTTGCAAACAATTTTTGTATTTCACACTCGGTACGTTTAATGCTATTCATGCAGTTATAGTTAGAACTGAAACAAACTATTTTCACAAAATTCTAAGTTTTTATATGCTGCTTGTCATAATCTAAATTGCTACCATCATCTAAATCAGTAATATCTGATTTGAATGAATATCAATGTCCTCATGCACTCTGTCATGAGCAAATTTATGTCTGAACTCTTCTAAATGAAAATTACCAGTTTCACGACTGCTTTAAGTCAGTGTCCCAGTAAAAACCCATTAATCTCCAGACTTTTCTGTGAGATTTTCATACACACTTGCATCTCTATAATTTTATCCAAATGTTTAAGATGATCTGTATTTTTTGCACAAGTATCTTTTAGTCATACAAGTTGAAATCAGGCAAATGTTGACATTTGAAAACACTGCATGCAGGAATGTGTTTTACCTCTATATTAATGGTTTATCTAATGTTGTTTATATCTCATGGAGTGGTTCCCAACATGGGGCTTACACCTCACAAGGAAGCAACTTTCTTTTCAGGGAGACACTGTGGCTGATTAGTGAGGTCTCCGTCCAAATGTTAAAATTTAATTTTTAATTTTATTCTTTTTGAGCCATAGCTGCAAGCAGCATTTAACTATGCCACACATCATGTGACATTGATTCATGATCAGTGACATAACTGCTCAGTTTGTGTAGCCATAGTCAACTACCTAGCAGTTGACCTTCTATAGCCACAGCTGACTACCTAGCCACTAATGTAGTTTGTTAGTGATGTGGGCAAAGCTTTAATTAGCAACTGTAAGTTACTGGGCCTTAAAATGTGGAGGGTTTAAAAATTGAAGTCTGACCTGAGCAGAAAAAAAATTATGATTGTACCGTCTATTAATTTTATATTTGCACTATTGGTAATCACTGATAGTGTACTACCTGTAACAAGCCTTTACAAGAGAACATAATCATTTTGAAAAGGAGCATACACAAGGGTTAATATCATTAAGTCGCCCATTCATTAGTAGTACCGTATGTCTTCCATCTCCCAGAGAGTCTGAAGAAGGATGTTTTTATTTTATCACTTGACAACTTGGGTCAGGAACTAAGCAATAAATTCGTTAATTGCATTTTCTTTAGTGCCCAGTATTTTTTCATTCATTTCATTTGAATTTTTTAGTTCCCAGTGCTTTTCATTGTGATCCTGTATTTTATCTTAACACTTTTGCTACCAGCGACGTATATATGTCATTTGAATTTGTTAATGTGTTCCTGACCACATAAATTCATGTTTTTGCTGATCAAAAGTTTTCAGAAACATACAAATACGTTTTTATCCAAATCCACAGTGGTATGTAGTCTAAAAACATGGTCTTAGCCTGAGTCTATGTAACTTTAGGTTTTGGAATGAGAAGCCCGAACTCTTTGTGGCTTAGAGGCTGTGTAAATGCATTGCACTTTTGAGTTGGTCCACCTAGGCGGGCAGGACCAGGGTCTGGCAGCAGTAAATAAGATTTTGTGCAATGTAAGTGCTTTGATATGCTGCCAGATGCTAAGAAAGCTTGCAAGAACGCAGCGTTGATAAAAATCATGATATTTCAAAAAATAAAAAAATTTATTTTTGATTTAAATCTAATTTTTTATTTAAATCAGATTTTTTAAATTTAATGTGTAGAGAGTGGCCACATAACACTTGTCATTTTTAATTTGGAAGAGTTTGTTTTAATATAACTTTTTTGTGTTTTGTTTCTTTTAGTAAAGCAACTAGAATTCAGCTTAACTTTCATTCAAACTTACTTTCTACTTGTGCATCACGCTTGAAGCAAATCAGTTTGTAACACAAGTACTGGTGTACAAAACAAAATATTTATTAGAATGACAATAATCAAACCATCAGTTCATCAACTTCATTAACACTTAGGGCATGTCAAAAAGCTTATACAAAAACGTAAGCTTGCCAGCCTTTATGGTGCAAAGTCTATTGTAAGAATTGATTTATTGTAATGGAGGTTTCACTATTTCAGCTTCTGCAAAAGTATAATTTGCATGCATAAAATGGTGAAAACCCTATTATAAGTGTTATTATGAATCTGAATCAAAAATATGTTTGAAAAAACTATTTCTACAGTCAATAGCCTACATATTTGCTGGAATTCAGATGCAATTTTATGCCAGGCTTGTAGCCATGGGAGCATTCAGGGGCAGTGTCCATAAATTTTTTTGTTTGCTCCAAAACATACACCATAAAAACAGTTTATTTTGTTCTTAAAACCTGACTACAGACCTGCTATATGCCAGCCTACACTTCCAAACTTGGACCATTCTGACAGTTCTGTATCTGCAAATGTTAGTGATTTCAGTCCACATATCATTTTTGCAGTTAGTTGACATAGAATCTATGACCACACAGTTGCTATGATTGCTAAAACTTTAAGTGCTTCTGTAACTTGTGTTGTCATAAGAAGTCTCTGCCTTCATTAATAATAGCTGAAATCAATTGGAATACCAATTTAATGTGTCATACAACTCACAGAAAGCTTCAAAACTGCATATGATTTTTTACTTGATTTTTTAAAATTTTATTAGTGATTTAAATAAAGTGATTTAACGTTGGTACTGTTCTGGTTGTATAGCTTCTCTGTATTACTGCCTTGCCATTTAGAGAACTTTAGTATGAGCAGTTTTTTTAAGGCTTTTCAGGGACCCGTTTCGGGTCCCTAAAACCCTAGAATTGAAAATTGGGTCCCTAGAATCAGAGAAAATTATCATTGGGTCCCCAGAATCAGAGAAAATCGGGTCCCTAACATTTTCCTTAAAAAAACCTGGTATGAGTATTGCATAGTTGTTGGCCTTCAGAGCATTTCATCAATTGAAACACTTGTATTAGTGGCTGGAAATTTTGACTTAGTTTTTATTATGGAAATTTTTGGAGATCTTTCATCGGACATCCAAAAGCATCAGTCACTAGACTTTAACCACATATGTTTGTGAAAAGTTGGTGAAAACATATGTTTGTGTTATGTGAGAACATATGTATGTAAAAACAATATATGAACAAATATGTGAAAACGTATTTGTGTCAAACATATGTTTGTGTTATGTTTGTGAAAAGCTTTAACCACATGTTTGTGAGAAGCTAATCCTTAATTAATTAATTTGTGTTTCTTTGGCCATAACTGTAGAACCACAAATGCTAGAAGGCCAATCAAGGATGCCAAAGAGGTGGATTTTCACCTATATTTTTTAAGAAAGAAACAAAAAATTGCCCTTTGCAGTTAGGGCCCAGGGCCCAATGACGTTATCCAAAAAACCTTGAACCTACCCCAATTATGATGTCACTCACAAAACAACTCAAATCCAAAACTTCCCAAATTTTTTTATTGAAAATACAAGACTTTCTGAATCTTTAGAGGGTTTGAACAGCTCTATAGCTCAGTCGGCTGGCAAGTTATGGCCTTCAGGCAAAATAGCCAAGGTCACTTTTGGGAGGTCTTGCTTTTTTACCAAATTTTTGTTTTTTGGCCATAACTTCTAACCAGATACACTGGATGGCCAATCAAAGGCTCTGAAGAGTCGTATTATAGCCTGGTTCTGGACACTAAAATCTTGAGTCAAAAATTGGCTCTTGGTGTTGGTGCCCAGGGCCCAGTGACTTTGGCCAAAAAAGCATAAACCTACCGCTACTATGACATCACCCACAAAAATTCAAAACTTTGTCATCCAAACTGGAAGAGTTGCCCCATCGCTTGAGGGTCTGAGCAGTTCTCTAGCTAAACTGGTTGACAAGTTATGGCAGTGCAAAGTCATGCAAGAAACATGGCTCACACGGACTGTCCCGGAAGCCAAGGTGTTAAATGCTCTTTGAATATTAAGTGCCTGTTTTTTATGTTATGGACATCTAGCAGTATTGCAATAACAGTTGTCAATAATTGGACAGGCCATGATTTAGCTGATGTTCTGATTGCTAGTATGCTCATGATACAGATAAAGTCACAAAATTGTTTTTCATGGATTGTAAGCAAATACTTCAGTAGCCAAACTTTTTGTGCTTTCCCTAAAAGTTCTTTGATCATTGCATTTTTGTTATGTAGCATACTGTGACTTTCGATAAACAGGCTTTAGCATTGTTTCATGATCAAGTCAACTATTTTCTGTGGCAGTTGCATTGTAGTCTTGGCCAGAATGCATTCATTCATTTTCTCTTTTTCTTAGTTCAATGATTTGAAAAAAATTTGAAAAATGTCAATGAATCATGTAGCACACAATACTTGCAACAGGTTTTACCTACAAAACTTTGCAAACCATTTTTAAGGAGATCATTTTTAATGCAATGAAGTGCACCAAAGGTACTCTCTTCCTCACAGGTGGTGCAGGGCAATGCAAAATACACAGCAAACCAGCAAACATGTTGAACTTGGAAATAAATTAGCTAATGTTTGTTTTTTGTTAAAAGTTTTCAAAATAGCATATGGAGTGGGACTGTTTAAATCATTGCTTGCCACAAATTGCCAGATTTTTCTGTGCAACTGTTCCTTGCTTACATTGTCTTTGAAAAAGAAAGACACACACAGAAGAGATGGTACTTCTCTTTGCAGTACAACTTAGAACTGAATCAAGCTGCTTTGCGTCTTCCATTCCATATCTATATAAAAACGTTTCACAACATTAGAGAATAATGCCTGTACTTGTTAACAAAAAACTGCTCAATCAAAAAATGGAAAATTACTCACAGCCTGAATTGCAGGTGTATGTCGCATGCCTGCACTCAGTGCTTATGCTTTCGATGATATGTGGTAAAAATCAATATATAAAATTGTGCCTTCTGAATTATTTTTGTGTGAGTGGTTTCCTTGTTAACAGGTGCTGAATGCTGAAGTAAAACAAACTGAACAAATTTATAAACATAACTATTACTTCATCTTATCTTTAGTAGTAATTTTTAACTTCCAGTGGTTTCTGAGAAAATGATTGTTAACAAAAAACTCTTTTCTTTGCAACAGTGCTGTCAGACAAGCAATTTTTCGCTGTTAGTAACTAAGAATTTATGATAATGAATGGAAACGGTGACCATGCCTCAGCAAACAGCATTGTTCAGCCATTGCTGACAGGTATGTAAGGCGTTCTATTAATAAATGTGATTTTTGATAAGTTATAAGCTAGTGAATGAATCACCAGGTTAGTACAGAGGTGGGCTAAAATTAAAAGATGCTTAATTCAAGTATAAAGTGAACATTTGATACGTTTTAAAAGGTAGTCTTTATAGGCATTTAAGGACTGGATTTGGAACTTAAGGATGTTTTGTGTTGGAAAATTTGCATTAGAAAGTGTTTTCCATTTCCCTTGAAATTATAGTTTCATTCTGCGTGCATTTGTCATTTGATTTGATGTGTCACATGCTGTATTTTAAAAGAAGTTGTTATAACCAATATTCTCACATACTTTTCAGATTTATATCAAATTACAATGTCCTATGCATATTGGAAAACAGGAAAAGTTAATGACATAGCAGTATTTGATTTGTTCTTCCGAAAAAATCCATTCCGTGGGGAATTCACAATATTTTGTGGATTGGAAGAATGTGTGAAGTTTTTACAAAATTTTCGTTTTTCAAAATCAGGTTTGCTTAATTTTTTTGTGAAGATTCTAGAATATTAGGCTTATGCACATGGAGCTATACCAATATTTGCACAAAATTCTTTTTAAGGCAATCTCAAGGTTTGTTGAACTGCCAGTGGTAGACATATTTCCGACAGGTGAAAACTGCTTTGAGCAATTTTGTATGTGTTTCGCCAAAAAGTTGTTCTATTTTTGGTGTTTAATGTCAGCTGCTGCTCAATTTTTTTTTAAATTATTTTACAGCTGACATTGTTCTGTCTTACTTTTCCAGATATATCCTACCTAAGGCAATCAATGCCTAATGTAGAAGAGGATTTTTGGTTGTATCTATCACAATTGGATGCATCTAAGGTAATTTTTTGTAAGGAGTATGTAGCTAACAGGGTGATGTTTTGCATTTTTAATTCCTCAAATTTATAGAGATGTTTCAGTGGCTCCCGTCTTTATGCTCTTGGTAAATCAGCAGCAATTAAACAAATAATTTGCAATTGAAAGAAACCACTGTTATTTAAAGCTATGAAAGATTGGAGTTCAGAAATGCTTTGTTCAAACTTCATGAGTTTGTTGTTGACTAGATAAGTTTTCGATGGCTAGCTTAAGGAGAAACAGAATTATGAACAGACAGTTGTATGAACTGTTTTGGTGAATGCACAACTCTTTGAAGGATTACTCTGCCTTTACTTTAAACTCAGTCAGCTCTAAACCTGTTTTTTTTCACTGAAACATTTCGGTCATTTTTGCTGAGACATTTTGGTTGTTTGTCTCACAGTTGTAGTAAAACTTGCCTTAACAGTGTTTTTCAGCCTATATTTTCAAACATTCTGACCAAAATGACTTAATTTTTTTCGGTCATTTCAAAAACGTTTTGGTCTATGACTGAAAAAAACTCAGCTTTAAACAGATCATAGGTTTTCACTCTGTACCTTAGTGTAATTATATTAGGTGTATTCTATTTACTCTCTGTACCAAAGTATACATCGATTTTTTAAAAATTTGTATACTTTATTAAGCATTTCTTGACCACACCAAATTTCCTCAATTAAATTTGACTCACTCCTTTGTGCACATAGGTATGCTCTTTTTATCTGTAAATTTAGTTCACCATGCTCTATGTTTGTTTTTGTATTTGATTTCCAACTATTTTTTTAACATTGCGCAAAAAGTGATAAATGGGGTTGGTTGACTAGATGACCCCCATGGTCTTTCACCAATCCTATGTGACACAGTGACACTCTTGTTTACATTAATCAGCTATTTTGCCATTGTGTTTCTATTTATTCTGATTTCCGTGGACAATTGGTTTCCTTATTGCTCAATGGCTCTCAGTATTGTTTCTGTTTAATAGCTGAGTCATATGAAACAATAATAAACTTAAAAATTAATAAAAAACTTTCAAACGTTATTCTAGGAAATATTTTACGGCAAATGCCTTTAAGCTTCTGGATACCGCAGTTTGTCTCAAAGTAAACCTACTGTGTGTGCCAGCACTGTTTTGCTTTGCCTTTCTCTAAAACGTATATTTTTCAAATCTCTGTTCAGGTTTCCCTCAGTGCTGTACCAGAAGGCTATGTAGTGTTTCCTAAAGTCCCTCTGATCCGTGTTGAAGGTCCTCTGCCTGTTGTGCAGCTTGTCGAAACCACTCTGCTTAATCTTGTCAACTACGCAAGGTGAGCTCAGCGTTCAGTTTGGTGCATTTGGTAGTCCAAGCTGAGCTTCATCAATTTCATTGGAGAACAACTGTGCTTAGTTTACGTCCAAGGTATTTTCAAGACAAGTGGGCTTGTTTTACGCTCAGAAGTTTTGCTTTGGTGTTTTTTTTCTAGAAACACTTACAAGTGTTTTTCATTTGCTGTATTAGCATCCCATAACTCTGCGAGCGCAAACCAATCGAAATTTCACTACTTTCATTTCGATCTTAAGTTTTTAATGTTGACGTAGTGACTTCTTAATATGGCTGGGCACGCGTCATAACCAGAGTTCAAAGTCCCTGAAGTGCTAAAATTCCCATGCAAGGTGGCTCAGGACTTGATTTTCGCTAAAGTACCAGTTTTATTCTTCGTGGCCGCTTTGGCGTTTCGTGTTGTCGGAGTAAAAAGCGTTGTCGCCGCGTTCAATTCATCATCTCGTCATTTTGAATAAATTAACGACCCCGCCAAAATGTGTTCTGCAAGTTCAGTAAATCTTGCATGACTTTGCCTTTGTGGATTTGCGAAAGCCACAAAATGCTAAGTCGACGTTACTTCCGGCAATTTACAAATGTGCTGAGCAGTGTTTCCTCTAAGAAAATTTTACACTGAGCAAATATTTGTTTCAGTGCGCATGCAATTGCACAACCATGCAGACGCACAACCAGTTAAGAGTTTGAAGCGTTACAAGGGCTATGCAATATATATACTATAGTGAATTTAGAGTGTTACAAGTGCGTCAGAATGGGATTTCACTGCGCAAAAGGACTGGTGGTATTGCGCATTTGCACACCTCAGGTGGAGCACTGTTGCTGAGATTGAGTCTTTGCTTTGATGAAGGCCTTCCCGTTCTGTGCTTCTTAAAGCCTGCGTTTGTTCGCAACTCAACATTAATCACACGCATCGGACGATTAAACACCAAAAGCAAGTTAGAACAATGACCAATGACGTAAGGCGTTTTTAAGATAGTGAATGCAACCCGGTGTTATTCCTCCATTAGCAATACTGTACGGTAAGTCAAACTGATCACATACTATTCCGTCGTCCGAAGCATTAAGCGAAGTTTTTGAGTGCTGCTGTCGTATATGTACTAGGTGACGTACGGGCGTGCGTTATTATGCCGTTTATCTATTCGATTCATCGCGATGCTTTGCGAAAAGCAAATGACAGTTGATGTAGTTTCATTTCTTTTTTCACGCATTTTGCCGGTGAAAAAAGAATGCAATGTGCCGGTGAAAAAAGAAATGAAACTACTAACCAGGTTGCATTACTAACCGCAGCGGTCACTTTTCTGTTTGTCCTCGATAAGTGCATGCGATCTTCACTCTCTCTCTCTCTCTCTCTATCCAGTCTCGTTGCGACCAATGCGGCAAGGTTTCGAATCTGCGCTGGAAGCGATGTCAAGCTTCTGGAATTCGGGCTGCGTCGTGCACAGGGCCCGGACGGCGGTCTGTCCGCGTCGAAGTATTGCTACATCGGAGGTAGGCGTCTTGTTTCGGCCAAATCCGGCTGTGCTGATGGAATGCACGTGTTGTCAGTCACGCACAATCGCAGAAAAACATAGTTTGGTTTTTCGCGCCTAGTCACCTGTTGAAGTGTCTCCGCTTCACCGGAATTGTGAACTACTGTATTGTTGTTGGTCAATTCGTTGGAAACACCAGACCGTGGGCAGTGGCGCAACAAGAGGTGTGATCCAGGGGAGAAACTTAGCTGAAATGGGCCCACTGGCCACTGTAGGGGGCTAATTAGCCAACATTGAAGAAAAGCTTGAGAAATGATGGTGAATCCAGATGTGGATGGCTATACTAAAATCCTAAATAACCGGAAAATACTCCGAAAAACGCAAAAAAAACAAGCTACTGGAAACCAAGAGAATACTAAAACCGAAATATAACCGAAGTGGGGGCCCGGTTTACACATTTAGTTTTCAGGTGGGTGATTCACCCCTCTTCTCCCCGTCACTTGCGCCACTGGGGCTAGCGACCCCATGCAATGTAGAGTTCGGTAATAATCAATGGCGGAGAAGCATTGGGCGAGACCGTGCTCTTAAACGTTATTTGCACGAAGCTGCTTGCTTGGTGTGGTATGAATCAAGCTGTATTTGCATATTATTTTTGGCTAAAAGGACAGCTAAAGAAATCTGGCGAACCTAAATGCTTTGGCAGTTACGTGCCGTCAGGCGTTGCGTGTTGCAAAAGGGACTGCAATGAACTAAAGCCTCCGTTTACAGCAGGCCTGCACAACATACGGCCCGCGGGCCACATGTGGCCCGCGAGATCTTTTCTTGCGGCCCGCGAGAACTCAGTTGCAGAAAATGTTGC
>Ga0210059_1013992_pt1 | contig 11911 bp, 7 predicted proteins | sample Ectturendosymbi2_FD_188042 | JGI IMG/M metagenome (GOLD analysis project Ga0210059, IMG submission 188042) | Ecteinascidia turbinata endosymbiont from Florida, USA - Sample 2 (SPAdes) (version 2) | ecosystem: Host-associated > Tunicates > Ascidians > Unclassified | place: Key West, Florida... | reverse complement strand
GATACAAATTTGTATTTCATTGCCAACAACTTCCACACAGTGATTAAACCTCAGGTAAAGGTCAACCATGATATGAATTCTCTGGCATTTACACCATGCACAACATATGATTAATCATGGACAAGTGGTAAAACATATTGTTTTGATCTGGTTCGACTAAACGCCGAAGTGAGATACAGTAGGTTCTTTTAAACTCTTATTGTTTCAAAACGATGACCTTTCTTACAGTATACAACCAGTGATTACTATAAAAATCACTGATACCACACAGGGTGAAATGTCGGGCAGAAGCAGTTAACAACCTTTCGCGGCATCTAGAAACTTGCAAAATGTTAAATATCGAAGCGAAAGCTTATAAAAATATCAGAATCAGTGATACCACATCAAACTCTGTTTCAACATCAGCTTGGCTTTGCTATGCATCTAACATGAAACGTGAAAAATGTCACTTTTATTTTTGTAATCTCTCCAAATACAAACCAAAAGATAAAAATGTGGTGGGGACATAGCATGTCATGTCCCCCGTCTGAAAAAGTGAGGGGGACACGCAGGGGTGTAGTGCTAAAAAAAGAGGTGTGGGAACGGCGTTCCCAGGTGCATAGCTAGGGGGAAATTCCCCCCCTTAATTCCAAAAAGTTGTATAAAAAATTATGGTTAATCAAGCGTTTGATGTGTAAGCCAAAAAAATACGTCAGTGCAAATCAACGAACTGCAAAAGAGCTGCACGTGTGAGAGACCACAGTAGGCCTACAGCCATGATATGTTTCGTGCAGAAATGTAACTGGCTTTGCTATAACGTTGGTTGTCACGTAAATTTAAAGATGCCAATTTATAATGTTAAAAAGTTTCATTTGCAAGCAAATCTCTTCGACGTATTTGCCGAAAACAAAAAGCAGCACTACTATGGAGGCTTAGTTTTAGTTTACGATTGGCAGTTTTGCAAAAGTCTTCAACCATTAGTAAACAGAATATAAGCCAAAACGTTGGAGAAGTATTGACTAAGATACATGCTGGCCTACAACTCAAAACTTAGGGGCTTTTGCAGAAATCAAAAATAGGCTATACCAGTGTGGTCCAACTACAGGCTCCCGGGTCCCATGTAGCCAGCGGACCGAATTTTTAAGGCCAGCGAGCTTTGTTGGTAATGTTTTGCGTATGTGTTGCAACACATACAAATCCATGTAGCATCAACGTGTTGGTACTTCCCAATTGCCTGGGTCTGTGGCATGGTGCTGCAACATCAAGTAAAGCCGATCGTCCTGAATCTTTCTTGCCATCGGATTTCTTTTCTTGGTGCCAAGATAGTGGACCGTGGGCTGTGCACCAACATATCCACTCTAATCTCATTGCACACGAAATCCGTCATCTACCTCTTCTTTGAATCGAGGATACATGTTTCGAAATCCTGCGGCGATGGGCGAAAAACGGAAGGGGCAGGTTTAGACTAGCTGGAAGCCCCTAGTTATCACCTGCACGTAGGCGGTCTTGGCAAGACGGTCGTTGGCTCACGGACGAGCATCCGTGGCCCTCGGTCCTACCAAGATGTTTGAGCAGCTCTATTTGGGGATGCGCTGTTCACCACATTTGTGGAAGGGCGTAGAAAAGGTCACCTAAAAAACGCCTGCTCACTTTCAGTCTGGACGGACAGCCGCGTTCGTCGGGACAGTCTCACTCTGCGGTCGAAACATGAAAAAAATAAAAACATAAAATACAAAAAAATCACTTTGCGTTGCTGCATGGAATGTACGTACTCTTCTCGACAGCGCAAGTAATAACCGACAACAGCGACGTACTGCTTTGGTTGCTGCTGAACTCCAGCGCTACAACATCGACATAACTGCACTCAGTGAAACCAGTCTCTCTGATGAAGGATCTCTAACAGAAGTGGGAGGGGGCCACTTTCTTTTGGAAGGGCCGCCCTCCAGGTTCCCCTCTCATTCAGGGTATTGGTTTTGCTGTCCGTTCTTCTCTGCTGCCATCATTGACAGAATCCCCTGTTGGCATCAGTGAACGTTTGATGTCCATGCGCATTCCCTCAACTCGGGGGCGATTTTCCACTCTGCTCAGTGCATATGCTCCTACTCTCAACTCCTCGGATGAAGAAAAAAACACTTTCTATGCTGCATTGCGTTCCACACTCCAGCATGTACCTCGTACTGATAAGCTGCTTCCACTCGGCGATTTCAATGCAAGGGTTGGGTCTGATCACCAAGTGCGGCAGACTGTCATTGGGCGACATGGTGTAGGTAAAAGCAACAGCAATGGTCTTCGTTTGCTTGAAGTCTGCTCAGACTTTTCTCTCTGTATCACCAACACCATGTTTCAACTCCAGAACAAATACAAGACCTCCTGGATGCACCCACGCTCCAAAGTACTGGCACCTGATTGACTTTGTTATCGTACGTCGTTCTGATCTTCACTACGTGAAGACAACACGAGCTACGCGTGGTGAAGATTGTTGGACGGATCACCGTCTTATCCGTAGTCAGCTCAGCATGCGTGTCCGTCCTCCCGCACGCATTAAGCAGCCTTGTAAGAGAAAAACCACAAATGCTCTGCTTTCTGAGGAAGCGAGGGAAAATTTTCAACGCACATTGAATCATCAGTTGAAGGAGCTCTCAAAACCATCGGAAGGTCCATCAAATGGGCCAAAACTTTCTGCTGAATGGGAGTCTATTACGGACACGGTTTTGTCCACCGGGAAATCCACCCTTGGCGTCATGCACAAGCGACATCAAGATTGGTTTGATGCCATCCGGAAGGAAATCCACGTCATTTTGCATGAGAAAAACTCTGCCTACAAGGCTCACCTTCAGCAGCCCAAACCCGCCGCTCATTATCAGCGATGGATCAGGATTCGTTCCCAAGTCCAACACTACCTGTGCGAGATGCGCAATAGCTGGTGGATGACAAAGGCTGATGAAATCCATGAACATGCCAACAATGACAACACCAGGGCTTTCTATGAAGCTTTGAAGAGTGTATTTGGTGCAATCAGACGTTTTTTCTGCCATGTGAAGGACAGCACTGGGACATCACTCATTAAAGAGCGCGACAGAATTCTTTCGCGATGGGCAGAACACTTTAATACTCTCCTGAACGAAAAGAATCCTTCTAACACTTCCTTTCTAGATTCCCTTCCCTCGCTGGTAGGTGTGCACCGTATAGTTGGTCAATTAGTAGATAATATGCAGAAGAAACGGGATGATTTCGAAGTTTGTGATGATTCAGCTGCAAAGTTTGTTGACCAGCCTGACCAGCTTAGTAAAACGGATGTAGATCTTGTTGTGGAACAGTCTCATCCTATACGACGACAGAGACGCCACAAACGTATAGCGGATCAACTACCCATAGGTGAAGTTTCATCAGCTTCTGTCCCAGTAAGAAAGTATCGCATTGAAGTGTACAACCGCATAGTGGACACTATCCTGAACAGCATCAAACAATGGGTTCATAGAGCATCTTCAAAGTTGAATGCCGATCTCTCACTTCTTCACCCAAGAAACTTTGGTCAAGTGCCATCGGGGGCTATGGAAGAGCTTCATAAATATTTGTTGATTTTTAATGATAGCATCATTGCAGGATAACTGCGCATAGAACTGCAAAAGCTTGGAAACCAATGGCTTACATTGAAACAATCACTTGCAGGTGCTTACGTAGTGCAGGAAAACTGACAATGAACTTGAACACAGCGCAAATCCTTTGTCTATCACGTGTAATTCATGTAAAGCTTGTCCTAAATGCTGCTGCAAGGCGCTGCTGAAGTTGAATCTCTTCACAGATGCCTACAAGAGCATTTCATTGGACTTGCCTACAAATTGCTGCTACCACTGCCGATGTCTCAAGTAACGTATGAGCGACCTTTCTCTGCTCTGAAGAGAATTAAAAGCCGTCTACGAAGCAAATGACGCAAGAACATCTTGAAGCGTTTATGCTGATGTCCGTAGAGAAAAAAATTCTGGCCAAACTTGACAATAAAGATATCATCGATATTAGGCTACTGCTGCCAGCAATGAACGTCGTAGACACTTGCTTTGCTGAACTGTGCTTGTTTTAAATAACATAAATTAAGTTTTAGTTGATAAGGCAGTCTTTTTTGGTCCTGCATTTTGCGTATTGTTTTAGACAAAACACGAACTTTCAATTGAGAATCCACAATGTTCTGTTTTCGTCAAACATGAAACAATTCTAAACATATCAAAATAGGCTAGCAGTCTCAACTGATGCAACATTCAATTTAATAAAAGGCGCCCCGCACACCAATTTTTATGATTTTTGTATTAGCCGCAATGGCCTTCTGCTGCTCTTCGTTGCACGGGCCAGCGCCGGCGTAGTGAGTATGCCCGGGCCCGTTTGAAAGCCCAGTCCGTCCCTGTCTGAAGGCAACACCCAAGAAGAATGCTATCCCCCTGACCAACTGGAGACATTAGCAGCGGATCGCAAGGGCTGGCGAGACATTTGTACCACTGGTATCCTCTTCATGCAAGCAATGCGGGATAAAATTGAAAATGAGCCTCGTCGCCGACGGCATGAACATGCTGCTCGGAACAGAGAAAACAACTCCGCTTATCTGTGTCCCACCTGTGGCCGTATATGTCTATCACGCATAGGACTGTACAGCCACGAACAATCCCACCTCCAAAGATAAGATGATGGATCGGATTCGTCGTTTCGACGTCCATCGAAGAGAGAGATGTGTTGCAACAGGTAATTTTAATTAGAGTAAGCATAACATAATAAAAATGTACAATATTAACGGCGTTAGACTAGACTGTAGAGAGTTTCTGGAAATTAGTCAGTAAAGATAGATTTCCCAAACTAAAAGATTTCGCAATAAAAATATGTTTGGAAATACATATGTGCGAGAATATATTTTCTATGATAAAGCAAGTAAAATATAAAAACAGAAATCGAATGGTAGGCGGAACACTGGGCGATAGTCTCCGACTTGCTACCACAAACACTGGTATTGATAAAGGAACGATAGTGTCAGAGAAGTCTCGATCACAGGCATCACGCTGATAGGGATTTGTAATAAATTGCTATTTGCTATTGTGTAATAATTTTAATGACGCACTCACTTAACTTCTTTTTTTCAGTTTTAAATCTTGTGAACCTGTTGTTTTATACATCATTTTGTCGACGTGGCACGGAAGTTGTCACGTTTTTGTAAAATGGCCCGTAGGTCAAAAGCAGTTGGACCACGCTGGGCAATACATTTAGCCTCATTTCTTGTGATGTCACGACAATGGTGACCAACCAATCCAAAAGATATTTATTCCGTGACTCTTTCACTTTGCGACTTTGTGCCTGTGCTGAATGCGTGTGTTCGCACGTCATTTGATTTTCCTGAGTTTAACCAAACCCACAATGCATCCAAAACATTTGCTTTACAGGTACGTATCACCTAGTTTAGTGGACATTCTTTTCGAGTTAATGCAGATTAAACTTGGTACTTTTTTGCCAATTCACTGTTGTGCAGTTTGATTTCTGTTTAATCTTAAATATATTTTCGTTTCCTTATGCAAATATACTCTTAGAATGAAACTTTTGACATCAATTTCCTCTATTACAATTTGACGTTAAACCTACTAAAATTTAATGTTAAAAGGATAAAGCAAAGCGTGATTAGCGTTTCTTTCAAAACACCTGCAAAAGACAAGATTGGGAATCTGTATTTATAAAACTTTACTTCTGCATCGACCGGATGAATATGTTGGTTTCACACCAAGCTGTCCCCCCACATTTTGCAACAAAATTGCGCCCATGCCTGCATTGCTTACAAAATACTTAAAACAGGAGTTCCCAACCTGTGGTACGCGAAGGTCTTCCAGGTGGTACACGAGTAACTTCTGTTTCTTTACAAAAACCTGGATTTCACATCTTTCTAATTTACGTGTCGGGCTTTGTTTCTAAGCAAATAAATTTTGCTGTAGATCAGGGGCGTAACGAGGTTGCATGGCGCCGGACCAAGAAACAAGTTTGGTGCTCCCCGAAGTGATTCGGTGCTCCCGTAATGATTCGGCGCCCGGGGAATTGCGCCCCTCTTGCTCCCGGCCGTTACGCCTCTGCTGTAGCTTGCTATTCCTATTGTATCGTATAACATTATGACTTTCGATGCGCTCTTAACAAATTTACGCCACGCATCGACCAATTGGTGGAAGGCAAACAAAAACAAAAATCTCATTAAATTTAGTTTTATTGTAATTTTAATGTATACTATTCTTCTGAAGAAACTAAGATTCGATGAAATTAGTTGTTCTGGAAGTAGTGGTACGCGTTGACAATACGGGGTGCCCACGTGGTACGCGATGTTAGAAAGGTTGGGAACCTTTGGCTTAAAACCATTTTTTTTAAATTGGGCCACATATATTCGTTTAATCAAGCTGGTTGAAACGTCGGCGTTTTACCTGCAGTCTTGGAGAAAACGTTAATTTGAGTTCAAAGGGCGTTTTTCGCACATAAAACATGAATGTCACGCCACTTTGTTGCCGCTTAAAAAAATGTTAGCTCAAAGAACAGTTTTTTTAGATAAGTGATGCTGCGTTTGATATTCACGCTTCACATTTTTCAGATTATGCTGTGATTGAGTTTACATGCACCTGTTACTACCACTCAATGAATTGAGAATTAATTAAACAGTAGTTTTTGAAGCTTGGCCGTATAAATGCAATTTCTTTTTTTGAACCTGCATTTTCAAGAAACATGTAGCCTATCAACAATAGTTTTTTTGACTCAAAAATTCAAGGAAATATGATGTGGCAGTTTATTCTACCTAATTTCATCGAGAAGAGAGTTTTAGTTCACCCGATGACAAAAGCATCTATAAACTGAGTAATTATAGCACAACCATCTGCTTATGGACTAGAGCAGGGGTTCTCAACCTGGGGGGAAGTCCCCACCAGGGGTAATTTTTATTTGCAAGGGGGGAATTTTGAATTTAGGGTTTTGTTTAAAATGTAATTAAATTAGAGGCCAAAGAGCTTATCAAATGTGAAGAGTTTAGTTTCTCTTCTTAGTGTACTGATGTAAAAGTGTTATTTACAAACTAAATTTGTAAGGGGGTTTTTATCTGTGAATAACGGTTAAAGGGGTCCATGGGATGAAAAAGGTTGAGAACCACTGGACTGGAGAGTACCCAAACTTACAATGCCTCGCTAAATCAAACTTTAGCTTGATACTTTTCTGAGCCACAATTTCAACAGCACGCATCACACTAAACACTGTCACCGCTTTCTTGTTTTAGAGAAGCTGGTTTTTCAAGTTTCACCACATATTCTTTACAAATTTCTGAGTATCACGTCAAGACATCTCACGCACACAATTCTTACGATAAAAAATTTCAATGACCTAATCAGAGAACTGGTACACAGATATACCATCTTAAGCGTTTTTGAACAAATATCTTTGTTGCGGTTATTTCAATTGCTCTAACGCAGCGTTTCTTAAACTTTTTCTACCTCAGCACCCCTTTTGGTCACTCCTAAGCAGTCTAACACCCCCTACCATAGGCTAACACCTTTGTTCAAACGTATTCCTTTTACCTTTGACCGCCACATATGTGACCTTCCCCAGCACCTCCTGAAAATGATTTCAGCTCCCCTGGGGGTGCTAGCACCCCACGTTAAGAAACTCTACTCTAACGTATTTTAGAAGTTCTCACAATCCCTTCTTAGTTGGACTTGTTTCTTGTTTGGTTGTGTCCTGGTTGGACTTGTTTCAGTCCGTTATTCTTTTAAATACAAAACATTCCGAGTTGATGCTGGCAATAAAAGGTTTCCCAACAATAAGGTATTGTATTGAGTAACGTCTTCACTCCCACACGCAAGGCGCTTGAGTTTAAGCATTCATCGCAGTAACATGGAATACGCAAACACATGAAGGAAGACGAGGATACATACATGGTGGTAGTAGAGAGTATACGCTTGATGGCGCAAATACATTTACTTTGATGAAACACAAGCTTTTGAGACATACGCATGAATGACGTCATCATGCTTATTATAATGTAGTACTGCGATGACTTCCGAGTACATCGATTTATAAAATGCATGAGGGAGTGGGAGGCTGCGAAGGACCAAGGGTCATCTAGGCTGCAGGCCTCCCAAGGGCGAAACTGCTTATTTTGTAAAGGGAACAGTGCATAATAGTTCGTAAAAGTCTTTTGCTCTGGGTATAAAATGTAATGTGGGTAATGCGGTTATACGGTAAATTGAAGTAAAGTGTAGTACAGGCAAAGCCAAGACACCAGAAGAAAATGGTTTAGCGTTATCAAATTAAACATTTACTGTTTTCACACATTCAAAAATATTCGTGTATGCTAGAGAGGAAATGCGTCAGAAGCTGTAGATCGCTGCAGCACCGCAATGGTGTCACGAGACTTAAGCAGGTTGAGAACCAGTCGCGCAATCATGCTTTACGGAAAAGAACTTGCTGTCAATGCATAAGTAAAGCCAATGTTTTAAGTATTACAGGTATACTTTGTTTCACTGTCTATCGAAATGAATCCTTTCACAGCTAAGAATCAGACAGTATGATCTCAACGAAGTATATGTTTCGCCAGCAGTTCTTATTCAAATAAACACAGATACTCCATTTCACTTCGCATTTGTGCGGGGCATGTAAAGGTGAAGATGACAATTTGCTTATTTCACGAACAAAAACAGTAGCAGATTTCGCGCACTGTAAATCTCGTATCAAAAATATTTGCCTGCAGTCTACAATGGTTTGGTTTCATCGTGTAACACTTCGGACAATCGGAGGTACCTTCTGTTGTTACATCCGCTGTATAGAAACAATCAGAAAGTTTGACCAGTCTCGCATAAAGCGTCACACGCACGTGCGTTTAACACACATAATATTTATATAAACAAAAACAAAACTTATTTTAATAAATGTTTATAAAACCCTGCTTCTGCAGCATCAACACAACATTTAAAGCAGACAGACTTCAGCATTTGCCAAATTTCAAGCTAGGAAAATAACTTTTTCCTAATTTTTGAAAATGCAAATGTTTTTATTAACTCAGTCATATCTAATGTTTTTGCAGTTTCACTTTCAATAGATCTCATTGCCAAATTTGTTAGTCTTTCATCAGTCATAGTCAGGGACAAAAAATATTGTGCCCCCTGTCCAAAATTGGGAGGACAGTCCCATCCGTCCCGCCCTCAAACTCGGTCCCTGGTCATAGTTGATCTGTGAAACGTTTTGATCAACCTAAACTTGCTGAAGCTCTGTTCAACAGTAGGCTATTGCGTACAGCAGTGATCGGCAAACTTTTGTTATGACGGCCCCAAGCCCTTTTCAGTCGTATAATCAAAGGCCAGTCCTGTAACCAACTTGGGACACTAGGGGGCGAAGAGTTTTCTGAAAGGGGCCCAAAATATTTAAACCACGTCCGAGTTTTAAACTATGTCCAACACATTTTTCCAAAGGAGCGAAAAAATTTCCAACGGGTGCCTCGCTCCCTGCGCCCTCTAGTTACTGGCCTGTTAACGGCCCGAGCTTGTTTTTGAACGCACAATTTCAAACGTATGTTGTATTCAGTCTGCAACCTCACAATGCTATGTAAACCCTATAGTGACAACAACAATGCCTGTTAACATCAAACAGTCAATGTTTTATAGCTGTCAGTAGCCTATGGTTTATCCAGTTCCCTTTCAAAACAGATCTGTTCATAACAGACCACTTTCATGACAGACCACGTTCATGACAGTTCCGAGTTCCGCTCATAACACACCACGTTCAGAACAGACCCGTTCATAACAGACAACCTTCATAATGGGTCTGTTATTAATGTGCACACTACCAATCCGTTCTGACACCATAAAAAGAAACAAATTGTTTCTACTGATGATTGCCAATATGTTTGTTCGCCTGCGCACGAAGCAAAACTTTAACCTGCAAAATTATCGTTAATACACTAAAGCAGGCCCGCAGCCAGAAGGGGCAACGGGCAATTGTCACCATCCGAAATTTTTTCAAAAACATATTTAGTTGTTAGGTACAACAACAAGTTATGAATCATTTTGCGCCTTCACACCGAAAATATCAGCTGGTTGCGCCCCTGCATTAAAGAGGTATATCCAGGGGCGGATATTAGGTAGGCGAACGTGGCGTGGGGCCGAACCGGGGCCCTTTTTTCAGAATGCTGTGAGGCCTCTCTTTGATAATTTCGCACTTAGTTTTGCAGTGTTTTGTTAAAAAGCTTATGAACCACTGTAGAACCTCATTTAATAAGCTCTGAAGCAAGTCATATATTTTTCAAAACAAAAACATGTGCAAATGTGCCAACGGGGTCTCTCAACAACTGTAATGTGTAGTTCTGGGGCCTCTTTCTGAGAGTTTACTTCGGGCTCCTAAATTCTAATATCCTGCCTTGGGTTTATCACTGCAATTGTCACGTGACCAATGCTGTTGGACATTTATGGATAGGTGCGCGTTATTGTACAAAGCATTATACCGTTATGAGATGGAAACAATGGCTGAAATTAAAAGGCGTTTGAAAATCAAGCTTGACACAGATGAGTGACCTGTGGTGCCTCTTCAGAACTGAGCTAACGGGATACGAACATCAGATGGACTTCGTTCCGAATTGTCTGCTTTTAGTTTTTATTATGGGGCTTCAAGATGTTTTTTTGCACTACCCCAGCCATCGTAGACACGCTTCCCAAAGTCAGGTTTGTTAATCACAATGAAGAGAAGGCATAAGAAACAACCCGTTCTATTTGTGCAACCAGCAAAACCTTTGACAGAATGGAGATAAGTGAATGTTAATGCAATCATTAGGAAACAATGGCGTAACTTGCAACTTACAGGAGGGGGCAAAGGAGAGAACTGTCCTCACTGGACCCCCATTTAGCTTATATTTCGTTTTTCAGTATTCTTTTGGTTTTAAGTACGTTGTTGTTTCGTTGCAATTTCGGAGTATTTTCCAGGTGATTTAGACTTGTATTATAGACATCCACATCCTGATTCACCATCATTTTTCAAGTTTTTCTGAGTGTTGCCTAGTGAGCCCCAAGCGGGCATTCGGGAGCAGTCCCTCCAAAATTTTGTTGTACTCAGAAAAATTTGTTTTAAGCATACAATAAAAACAACGAATTGCTCCCCTAAACGTTCATTTTGCCCCCGTAAACCATAAAACCTGGCAACGGGCTTGGTGGGCCCCCTACAGTGACTAGTGTGCCTCTTTCAACTAAAATCCCCCCCTTCTGGCCCACTGATAAGAAATACCTATGCTTCTAAGTTTTAACGTGTGTGTTTCAGTTCTTTCAGCAGTTTTTGGTTAGTTATCACGTACCACCTGTCGATTTTGGTGACAACACCTTGTTGGATGGCAACAGAGCTCTAACACACAAAGATGACACGCGAAACAGTAGGCCTACTTTTGCAAATGAGGAATCGAAAACTAACAAAGTCCGTGCAAATGCTAAAGGAGAACTACAAACACCATGTCTTGGCATTTAATTTTAAATGTTGTAACCAAGAAAAAAACTTACTTTCTGATCGACACACTCAAATTTGTCTGCCTCCGATCGACGAATGCGCTAAATTGGCATATAACTTGTTTGATTGTGGAGGCAAGCAGAGCGAAGCAAACCCCAACCAGCAAGCCATGCGCCTGCATCAAGGTTACAAAAGGTTGAAAGTCAACAAACGAACAGTAGTGCATCTGCCCCAAGAAGGTTCATACGAAAATGCTTCACCATGCAAGTGAGCTGAAATGAAATGTGCAGGTAGAAAGGGCAGCCACAAACGGTTGCCACCGACTCTACGACAAATTGAAATGAGGGGACGCTGTGTGCATCGATGACCACCTCTGTAGGAAATAACGATATGATATGGGCAGTTTTGCCTATGGCAGGGGGGGGCCAAATTTTGGCCCGCCAAACACCCTGCATATTTTTTT